>Ga0172379_10001774_pt1 | contig 41276 bp, 49 predicted proteins | sample GrowelOW334metaG_FD_119756 | JGI IMG/M metagenome (GOLD analysis project Ga0172379, IMG submission 119756) | Groundwater microbial communities from an aquifer near a municipal landfill in Southern Ontario, Canada - Groundwater well OW334 metaG | ecosystem: Environmental > Aquatic > Deep... | reverse complement strand
TTAGTCACAAAGCATGCGGGGTAGTGTACGGCTGCACGTGAGGCTCATAATCTCACAGACCAGGTTCAACCCCTGGCCCCGCAACCAACAAAAAGGTCCAGAGCAATCTGGGCTTTTTTGTTGTCTATAATACATGTAGATGTTTTTAACTTTTCGACCTGCCACACCTGAGGACATTGTGATCTTAAACAAAGAATTACATTTGTGGGGACCGGAAAACTATCACGAACAGAGATTAGAAAGACAAAATAAAGGTGAAACCACCTGGCTGAATGGATGGGAGGGGAACTCCCCTGTTGGACATATAGAAATAGAATGGAGTGGGTCAAGATATAAACAAATTCAGAAATGGATAAAGAATTGCCCTAATTTAGACGCAATTGGGGTTAAAGAAGAAAAAAGATCACAAGGAATTGGGACAAAGTTAATAGCAGAGGCTGAAAAATTAATTAAAGAAAGGGGGTATGGGGCGTCAGGGTTATGTGTTAGCTTGGAAAATAAAGGAGCAATTAGATTGTATGAGAAGCTGGGTTACAAGGACTGGGGAAAGGGTGATTTTGGGATTAGTTGGACTAAATTTGAAAAGGATGGGAAAACTGAAGAAATTAGAGAAGAATGTACTTATCTAGTGAAAAGATTTAGCTAAAAGATTTTTCTCCAACGACCAGCTCAGTACCAGAATAACAAAAGTAGGCATGCATGGATTCGAACCATGGACCCCCGACTTATAAGATCGGTGCTCTAACCAGCTGAGCTACATGCCCAAAACAGGTTGATTATACCAATAAACAGGCTCAAATTCTTTTAGCTAAGAATTTCCTACCAAAGCCAGTTTTTAAGGTCTTTTCCCTTAAAATTGCTTTACTTTTAGATTTACAGGCTTCGAAATATACTAAGTTGTATGGAATGTAAGATTTGGTTGCTTTGACCAACCCCTCGTTGTGTTTTGATAACCTAACTTTAAGATTTACCGTCCACCCAATATACATTTCTCCATTCTTTTGGCTTTTCAAAACATAAGTATAGTAGAACATAATCGCGATCAATAACCAGCTGACCTGCCCGCAGTCCGAAAGTTTTCGGACAGCTTTTGCAGGCGGGGCTACATGCCCAAAACTCTATGTAGCAGAGGCGGGAATCGGACCCGCAACCTATCGCTTATGAAACGATCGCTCTAACCATTGAGCTACCCTGCCAATAGTGGGAATTATACCAAGATTGAGGGATTTAGGCAGGTTTGTAAAACTATTTTGCAATGGTGAGCAAGGTGGCGCCAATAACGGCCAGGGAAGAGGCAATAATCTTCTTTCTTAGGTTTGATGAGTCGTGAAGAATTAACAATATTCACCAAAAAGATCGCTTAGTCCAGAAATTTGGGAAAGTTGTTGAGCCAGATGTTGAGTTGAGCGACTGAGAAGTAAGTCCTGGGCTTTATGAATTAATTGATCAACATTAACTGACGAGTGAGCCTTAAGATTATCGAGTAGCCTTAAAGAAATCATTAAATTGTAATAAGCGGGGTTGTAAAGATCTTCAAAAGTTATGTTGGGTTTAACGGGAGTATTTAAAGTACTGGCAAAAAAATCCTGGAGAGGTTGTGACTCGTTAGTTAATAAAAAGGATACTAAATTGTCCTTTAACCTATGATCAGCTAACGTTGTTAAACCGTTACTGCGAACCCACTGACGATAATATTCGTCTTCTGAATTGGAGCCGGGTGGAAGAAGCACCTGATCCACAGCGAGATTGAAGGCAACTTGAAGATTCTCGGAGGTAAATTTAAAAAGTTGGTCTTGGTAATACGCTACAGATTCCCAGGCTTGGTCAGTTGGCTGATGAGTCTTTTCCATCGTAGCAGCCCATCGGGTTGCTACCAAAGTAGCAATATTGAAGCACTCGGGAAGAGTAGCTTGGTTTTGAACATATTTTACAACTTCTTGTGGTGTTGCCATATCAGATTATATCACTGGCCTCAGTTTTATAAACCCATGGCGGCAAGAACCTCTTGTAAAGTTTTTTGGGCTTCAGAGCGGGCGGACTTGCTCCCCTGGTCAATTATTTGCTCGATTAGGTCAGTTTTAGACTCAAACTGAGCCCGGCGCTCCCGGATTGGGTCCAAAAAGCGGTTAAGAGCGGCAGCTAACTTGGTTTTGACTTCAACATCCCCAACTGCCCCTTTAAGATAGCGATCTTTGAGATCGGCAACTTCGTCTTTATTATCATTAAACGCATCGTGGTAGATAAAAACAGGGTTACCAACAACGTGCCCGGGATCGGTAGGGCGGATGCGGGTGGGGTCAGTGTACATGCTCTTAACCTTTTGATTAACTGTCGCCTCATCATCAAACAAATAAATACAGTTACCAATAGACTTGCTCATTTTGGCTTGCCCGTCGGTACCAACGAGCGTGCCTACATCGCCAATTAAAGCCTTAGGCTCGGGGAAAACAGAAGCAAATATCCGGTTAAAGTCACGAGCCACCTCACGGGTAACTTCAACATGAGACTCCTGATCTTTGCCAACTGGCACTAAATCGGCTTTGACCATGAGAATATCGGCGGCTTGTAAAATTGGATAATTCAGAAGACCAAGACTGGGTTGCTCGATGTGTAGGTCGTGCATGACATCTTTGAGAGTGGGGACACGCTGAGCTCTGGGCACAGTAACCAAATTCGAAAAGACTAAAGCCAAATAGGTAACCTCTGGAACTCGGGATTGCTGGTAAATAACCGAGCGAGAAGGGTCGATACCAACTGAAAGATAATCTAGAACCAAACCTCTAACGCGGTCATTTATGGTTGAAGTTTTGTCCTTGGTCATGGCCGTAGTAAAGGTGTGGAGATCGGCCATGATGAAAAAACAGTCATACTGATCCTGAAGCTTGACGCGATTGGCCAGAGTACCCACATAATGACCAAGATGGAGGGGGCCGGTGGGCCGGTCGCCGGTTAAAATGCGTTTTTTAGGTGAAGAATTCATAGTAGTATGTGGCTAAATTTTAGCACTTAGGTGGAGGGAAAAAACGTTGGAGGTCGGATTCTTGTGAGGCAAGTCTTTCAGTTTCAGGTAAATTGAGACCTTTACTAATGACATCTTGAATAAGTGCTTGTGCTAGAGCGCCAGAAATTATAGCTGCCAGTACTGAATTGGTAAGTTGAGTAAAAAAAATACTTGCAGCTATTGAAATTCCCATACAGATTCGGGCATAGCGATTATAGGCGGCTGATAACTTTTTCAGATCTACACTGGCTTGTCGAACTTCTACTACTTGTCTGACTAAAGTGTTCTCCTGATCCGGCGTTAAATATCTTTGTTCGAGGGCAAGGGCTAATTGGACAGCAAGAGTATTGGCATAATTGTGTTCCGGGGTGGGATGTTGAGGATTTGGAGTAACCAGAGGCAAAGAGTGCTTGGCACACAATGCTTCCAGATTGCGACGATGTGAACATAAATTTAGGGCATGTTGATTGAGAGTATCGGTGGCTTCGGATAACGGATAAATATTGGAAAGTTGACAATAATTTGTGGGTTTGATTGGGCAAGGTTCGGTTAAAACCTTAGGACCTTCTACTCCGGGCAGACAACCTTCTAAAAAGCGATATTTTCCTTCTAGGTGGGAAGGATCTTGGGACGATTGGTGAAGCCTGATTGAGAGAGCACTCCGTGAATTGTCGATGTGTGGTGGCATACTGATAATCAACTCAGTTACTCGGGGGAGTAAAAATATTTCGTCTAAAGACCGATAACGGAACGGGAACTGAAGCTGGACATTTACCATAAGTAAAGATTGGTCGGGATAAGTTAAGACATAGGGAGGTTGATGCATAGTACCCCCTTCCAAACCGTTCATTTGATACGATGCGCGGAGAAATTTGTCAGCAGAGGTAAATAGGTTATGAAGCTTTTGGCCAGTTACTGAATCCCAACATTCACTGAAAGCGGGCATATTTTGATATAGTTTTTAATGAATGGCGAATTATAGCAAAGGAATGGTATAATCCCCTACTTAATTATTTGCGGCGTAACGGCCAAAAAAAACAAAATGACCCACCAAAGACCCCAACTTGAAGTTACCAAAAGAGAAATTACTGGACGAAAAGTAAAACACTTAAGGAAAGACGGAATAACCCCGGCTGGTATTTATGGAAATGGTTATGATTCTATTTCGATTTCGGTTAACACCCGCCAACTAGATAAGATTTATGACGAGGTAGGCGAATCCGGTTTGGTTGATTTAATGCTTGAAGGAACTAAAATTCCAGTACTTTTTAGAAACGCCCAATATCACCCAGTAGGAGGAAATTTAATTCATGTTGATTGCTTTAAAGTAAATTTGAAAGAGAAGATTGTGGCCACTGTACCAGTTGAACTAATTGGAGAAGCTCCGATTGTAAAAGCTGGAAATATTTTAGTACCGGTCGCTTCTGAAATTGAAGTGGAGGCACTACCCGCCGACCTTCCGGAAAAAATTGAAATTGACATATCAAATATGGAAACTTTGGAAGCAATGATAACTGCTGGCGATATTAAGTTAGACGAAAAAGTTGAACTTAAGAGTTCGGCCGACCTAGTAATTGTGAAAGTGGAAGAACCTAAAGAGGAAGAAGAGCCAGTTGCTGAAGAAGTGGCTCCGGGAGACGTACCGGCCACTGAGCAAAAAGCACCTGGAGAAGGAGAGGAAGGCGAAGAGAAGAAGGAAGAAGAAAAATAAAGGCGAGAATGAGATTGCCACGCTACGCTCGCAATGACGGTTAGTTTTGGGTGAGCTGACGATAGAGGTGACGAATGTCATCTCGCAAGGGGTCGACTTTGAGCGCGGACTCAAGAGCCTTAAGAGCTTCCCGGGTATTACCCAAACGAGTATAGAGTTTTGCCATTTCCACAAAATCATTGGCAGATTTATTGGGGAGTGACAAAAGAGTTCGGACGCGGGTAGAAAGAGCATTAGGATGATTTTGAGCAATAGCCACGGCAGTATCAACCGGGTCAAGAGAATGGGCCAGACGGTCGGCGCTCGACCATTGGGAATGAGCCACATAATAGTGCCAGAGACGGAGACGGGAATAGTAGCGGGTACCGGAATGAAGAGAATATTTACCAAGATTCAGACGGAAGTAGAGCGGGTCGATGAAATATGTCAGAGAAACAACAATCACCAATAAAAGCGGTGCTACCACCCAAGAATAGCGGGAACTATACTTTTTGAACATTGGGCCAGGCAGAGGTTGCTAATAGTGACTCGGATAAAATAAATTTAGATTTTAACTCCTGGTAGAGTGCTTCGGTAACAAAGGGGGTGAAGGGGTGAAGGAGCTTAAGGCAAGTTAATAAAACGGTCAGAAGGACCGGAACTACAGAGGCATCCCGGTTTTTGGCTCCCTCAATATAAACATCACAAAATTCGTGCCAGAAAAAGTGGTAAAGATCATCAGCCGCTTGGCCGAAACGATAGGTATTTAACTTTTGGGTAGTAGATTTAACCAGAGTGTTTAGATTGGTAAGTATTTGACGGTCCTCGGCGGTGAGGGAAGATTGATTAACCTCGGTGGAATAGGAGTTATGTTTTTCGGCGATCATTAAAATAAAACGGGAGGCGTTCCAAATTTTGTTGACAAAATTGCGCTGGGCCCGAACCTTATCCTCAGATAGTGGTATGTCGGAGCCGGGAGCAACGCCAATAACGAGGGCCATGCGCAGAGCATCAGCGCCATAACGCTGGGTAAACTCGATGGGATTAATCACATTACCTTTGGACTTACTCATTTTTTGGCCCTTGGCGTCGACCACCCGGGAATGAAGATGGACCATTTTAAAGGGAACCTCATCGGTGGCGTAAATTCCCATCATAACCATGCGGGCAACCCAGAAAAAGAGAATATCCCACATAGTATCCATGACTGAAGTTGGATAAAAATAGTCAAAGTCAGGTGAATGCTTACCGTCCGGTTCCCAACCGAGAGTGGAATAAGGCCACTGGCCGGAGCTAAACCAGGTGTCGAAAGTATCCGTTTCCTGGAGGACATGGGGACCAGCCTTTAAAGCGTCAGATTCAGATAAATAATATTTGGAGGAAACTGGAGCAATTAAAGATTGAAGACCGGAGAAGATTTCCTGGTAGGAATATGGAGGCAATTTAAGAGTTTGCCAATCACCACTGACAGTGTCACCGGAGGCAGTAATAAAAGTAAGACGGATTTGAGGATTTTCATCTAGGTTGTACCAGATGGGAATGCGGTGCCCCCAGACAATTTGGCGGGAAATTGGCCAATCGCGAATGTCGGTCATCCAGGTTAAAAATTCTTTTTTGAAGCGTTTGGGGAAAAATTTAACCTCATCTTTTTGGACCGCCTGGACCGCTTTTTGGGCTAAAGGTTTAATTTTGACATACCACTGAGGAGCAGTTAGAGGTTCAATGGGGCGACCACATTTGTAGCAGTGACCAACCTCATGGGAATAGTCTTGAGTTTTTCCAAGTAAACCCTGATCCTCAAGATCTTTTAATACCATCTCCCTGACTTGGTTGGGGAAAAACCCTTGATATTTTTGAGGTACATTTTTATTGGCACGACCGTCAAAGTCAAAAATACGGATAAATTCTAGTCCGTGCTTTTTGGCTAAATCGTAATCCTCGGGGGAATGGGAAGGAGTAACTTTAACCGCTCCGGTGCCAAACTTAGGATCAACCATGTCATCAAGAATAATGGGGAGTTGGCGACCGACAAGTGGTAATGTTATAAATTTGCCTTTTAAGGATTGGTAACGGGAATCGGCGGGGTTTACCGCAACGGCAGTGTCGCCCAACATGGTTTCAGGACGGGTAGTAGCCACAGACAGAGGACCATAGTTGATATGCCAAAGATGGGAGGCAACAGTTTTGTGTTCGATTTCGAGATTACTAAAGGCAGTGCCGCAATGAGTACAATAATTAACAATTTTTTCGTCCCGGTAAACTAAGCCGTCATTAATAAGACGGTGGAACACAGCAAAAACACGAGCATTATGGGCTGGATCGAGAGTGAAACGCTCGCGGCTCCAATCAAGGGAAAAACCCAAACGCTTCATTTGAGACTTGGCAATGTCACGATTGGTGTCAACGTACTCACTAATTAATTTAAAAAGGGTTTCCCGGTCATAATCAAAGCGGGACTTACCCTCACGCGCCAGCTTTTTCTCAAAGACAAACTGAGTTTCAATGCCAGCATGATCGGTGCCTGGCAACCAAAGGGTGGGGTCTCCAAGCATGCGGTGAAAACGGATCATGATGTCTTCGACCGTAAATAAAGCGTGCCCGGCATGAAGCGGCTCGTTGGCATTGGGCGGGGGAAGAATTATGGTAAAAGGTGGTTTTTCGAGTTTGGCTGCTTGAGGATTGGGGGGAACTACTGGGGTAAAGGCGCGAGATTCATCCCAGAGGCGGGCAATATCCGGTTCCAAGGCTGGTAGGTAGGCTTTATCCATGGCCATATTTTACACAAAATTGATAGACTACGGGCATGGAAGTTATAAAATTAACCGGTAGTTGGCTTGAAAAAGCAACTAAAGTCATAAGTGAGGGTGGATTGGTGGTGTTTCCCAGCGACACGGTGTACATAATAGCCGTTGATCCAACTAATCAAAAAGCAGTGAATAAATTACTGGCGTTTAAAAACCGGTGGACGGGAAAAGCCATATCAGTGGCAGTAGCAAACACCCAAATGGCGAAAAAGCTTGTGGAGTTTGGGGAGAAAGAAGAGCGGGTGTACAACCAATTATTACCCGGGCCATTTACAGTAGTGTCGAGGGGTAAGCACAAAGTAGCGCCGGGAATTGAAGCGGAAAACGGAACTTTAGGAATACGGATACCGAACAACGAATACATTTTGGAGTTAGTCGGGGCGCTAGATAGACCGATAACAGCCACATCAGCCAACCTGTCAGGCAGAACGCCACACTATAGTTTGGAAAGTTTCTTAAACACACTGTCTGCTAAAAAAAGAGAGATGATTGACTTGGCGGTGGACGGTGGGAAGTTACCTAAAAACAAACCATCAACCGTTATTGACATTAGCAGCGGGGAAATGGAGATATTAAGACGGGGGGATTTGGTGGCTGGAAAAAGTCAAAGTTTAGTGTCAAAGTCCGTTTCCGAAACTATGAAAATAGGTGGTTTTTTGATTAAGAAGTTTTTGGACAGAACTAAGAGTGATAAAGCGTTAGTGCTGGCGTTGTCGGGAGACTTAGGCTGCGGCAAAACAGTGTTTACCCGAGGGATTGCCGGTGAGTTAGGGGTAAAAGAGAAAATAACTTCACCAACGTTTAACATTTATAACACTTATAAAACCCTAACCCCGCCCCTTTCACTCGAAAAAGGTAAGGGAGAATTAATTCATATGGATTTGTACAGACTGGAAAGCAAGGAAGAGTTTGAAAATTTGAAATTTATGGAGATGTTTACTCCGGGAACACTGGCTGTGATTGAATGGCCAGAGATTATGGGGCCAGAATTGTGGGAAGAGGTGAAAAAGAAAGCAGAAGTAAAAGTGATTAATTTTAAGTACTTGGATTTAACAACGCGCGAAATTGAGTGGAGTTAGTTACCAGCCACTGGAGGCGCCGCCACCACCGGAACGGCCACCCCCGCCTTTAAACCCTCCAAAAGTACTAAAGAAATCAGTGGGCTTGCCGGAAGCACTAATTTGCTTGTAATTTCGGGATAATATGAAATCGAGAAGAAAGCCAATTAAGGCCAAAATTGCAGCACCGGTGAGGGTAGTAAAAATTAAACCAACAATAAAGCCAACTACCCCGCCGGCAAAGAATTCGCGGGAGCGGGCCATGTAGGAGATAAAGTAAATAAAAAAGATAAACGCATAGACAAGGGCATTGGTAGAAAAGGGTAGCTTGGGGACGGAAGGAGTAGGCGTGGGAAGCCCGGAATTAAAATCTAGACGGGAAAATATTTGGTTGACTCCCACCTGAGTTCCGGCTTCATAATCCCCTTCTTTGAAGCTGGGGGTGATGTCATTTCGAATTATGGAACCGGCAGTACCGTCAGTAATAGCCCCTTCCAAACCATAACCTACCTCAAAGCGCAGTTGACGGTCCTCTTTGGAAATTAGAAGTAATAGGCCATTATCTTTGCCTTTTTGACCAATAGCCCAAGACTTAAAGAGATTGACAGCGTAATTCTCAATCGGCTCGCCCTCAAGACTATTGACGGTTACTACAACAAATTGGACCGTGGTTTGCTTATCTAAAGATTCAAGCTGTGAGTTTAAACTTTGGCGAAAGTCGGCAGTATAAAGGGAAGCATAATCATTAACATAGCCAGTGGGTTGAGGGTAGCTGACAGCAAAAAGCGGCGAGGCAAAAACAAAATATATTAGAGCCAGAAGACCAACAATGCGGGACACTTAGGGATTTAGATTAACTGAAGGAACCTGGTCGGCTCCGGGGGTTGTGGTAAATAAAGGCTTGGGACTAAAGCCAAACATGGGGGCGATTAGTGAACCGGGGAAACGGGAGACGGCTAAATTATAATCGGTAACAGAGTCATTGTATCGAGAGCGCTCGACGGCGATGCGATTTTCAGTGCCGGCTAATTCATCCATAAGACGGTTAACCGACTCGTTGGATTTGAGGGTTGGGTAGTTTTCCATAATAACCAAAAGGCGACCAAGGGCAGACTCAACCTGAGTAGCGGCCGCTACTTGAGAATCGGGGGTTTGGGCACCAGCGTAGGCGGCGCGAGCCGAGGCAATTTGGCCAAAAACTTCCTTTTCTTGAGTCATAATGCCCTCAACTGAACTGACTAGATTGGGGATTAAATCAAAACGGCGCTGGTACTGGGTTTGGACTTGGGCCCATTGAGTAGCCACCATTTGGGACTTGGTAACAAAACCGTTGTAGGAGCCAATTAAAGGCAGAGCAACTAAAACTACGAGAGCAATAACGGCTATTAGTGTTTTATTCATACACTAATTATAAAAAATTTTGGACAAAAAGCCAACATTTTATGTTTCGCACTGAATTCGTTTAACTCATACTATTGAATATCGCCAACCCTACCGGTTTGGCTTTCTTGAAACACGAAATTACACGATTTATTCAATACAAATCGGGATTCTTAAAAGGAATTAGGGCCAAAATTACCGCTGTTTCAAAGAAAGTCGTCCGGGTTAAGACATCTTCCGTTAAAATACCGATGGCGCCATTGGCTTGTTTGGAATTGTTTTGTTTATAAACAATATCATCGGCATGGCCCAACTCATATCCCTGTTTAATTAATCGGGCTACCTGGGAAGGTAAAAAAAAGGAGCCAGTCCGACCCTGACCCACCTGGTTGTTTTTTGACTCAATCACAATCCAAGCAAACGCAACTAGATCTTTACCACTTTCCTTAGTTCCTCCTTCAACTCCAACCCAAAAGTCAGCCACGTTTACCAACTTTCTAGCACTTTGGACCCGATTTTTGGCACCGGTTAATGTTTCTTCTTCGCTCAAGGGCTGATCTGAAACTCCTGAAGGAGCGGAAACTCCGATTATATTGAAATCAACATTCGGGAACATCCGCTTAAATCCCAATTCGACTGCTTTAATTTTAACCGGATTGGTTGAAGCCACAATTACTTTTTTCATAATTAATTTAACTTAAAACTGGAGATGAATTCCTGGCATTCGGACTTGACGGCTTCAACATTGTTGTGAATACACTGGAGAGTAATTTTTTGAGTACCTGACTCGAGGTCAACTAAAAGTTGGCCGGAGGATTCATAGCGGAAAGTAGAAATTCCGGAGACTTTAGGCTGGTCGAAAACCCGAGCAGGATGAGACCAGGACCAGTCGGGACCAATGTGGAGGGCAAAACTGGAATCAGAGCGGTAAAAAGTGTAACGACTGATGGTGCCCTTTTCTTTGTCCTCATAGAGTTTGCGACTGGAGGAGTAATTGAGCGAAAAATTCTGGGTGGAGCTTTTGTAGGTAATTGTTTTGGGGGTAGGCACCGGACTCAGAGAAGGAGTAATAAGGGAGGGAACGAGAGTTGGTTTGAGGGCGGGAGAAGCAGAGGCAGAGGGTGACGCTGTGAGGGTAACAACAGAGCCGGAATCAGAGGCGACCGGTTCAATGTATGGACTTGGAGCCGAAGTAGGAATAACAGTAGGAGCTAAAGACGGAACTAAGGTTGGAGTGGGAACAGGCTGCGACATAAAAAATAGGTTTGAATTGGGGACAAAAACCCCAATCAGACCAAGACCGGTTAGAGACAAGAATAAAAAGAGGAGAGTGAGGATAAAATAAGGCGGGCGGGGGGAAGAAGAAGCGGGTTGTGTCATAGATAATGATAAAACATTGTGGATTACTAAGCAGGGGAAGATTGGGAATTGGCAGATGTTGATGTAATTTGTTACCATAAGTGATGGTAGAAAACAAAATTGCTCTGGGGTTAGCAGTAGTGGTGTTTTTTTGGGGGATAATCGGCCTAAGTAACTTGGGCTTTAGCCTATTTAATACAATTTTTTGGGCATATTTGTTTTACAAATACCCAAAATTAAAAAAAGACAAAATCGGACTTGCTTGGGCGATACTGAGCTTGGGACTGGGGTGGATGGTAGCGCTAAGAGATTTTGAATTAGTGAAATTTTTAAGCATTGTAGCGGTATTTGGCCTTAACGCACTAACCAGCGCCAGAGTTAAAGACTTAAAAAGTGAAATTAATCCGGTAAAAGTAGTAACAACATTTATGGAAACAGCCGGAAAATCTTTGACAGAACTAATATCTACAATTACCAATGTCAAACTAAATGTAAACAGTAAAAAAATACCACTGGGGAAAATCGGAATTGGAGTAATGATGGGAATTCCTTTGGTAATCTTGTTTGGAGGATTATTGTTTTCAGCCGACCCGGTGTTTGCCCAAATAATAAAATCAATAAAACTACCGAATATTGACCCAAAAATAATCGGTCGATTAATTGTGGCCGGTTGGTTTTTTGGCCAGGCTCTAGCTTTGGTTCGGGCAAAACTCGGTAGTGGATTTAAAACTAATATTGAGCTGAAACAAATTACTGAAATTAACATTGCGGTGGGAATGGTGGAAGTATTATTTCTAATTTATACCCTGATTCAACTTAGGTACTTTGGAATTAATGGGGAGGAATTACAAGCAATGGGCATTACTTATTCGGAATATACCCGACGGGGGTATTTTGAATTAATAGTGACTTCACTTTTAGCCTGGGCAATGGTGCTGGGATTGGACCTGTCGCTTAGGTGGCAAAAGAAATTAAAAGTAAATCAGACGAAAATTACTAAGGTTTTGGGAACAATGATTTTGGGACATGTAGTTTTATTTGTAGCTAGCGCCACCCGAAGAAACTTACTCTATTTAGGCGCCTATGGGTTTACCCAGGTAAGACTGTTGGGAATGGCTTTATCGGTATGGATTATTGCGGTGGCAGTATTGACACTAATTAAGCTACTTAAAAATAGGAGCCAAGACTTCTTTAGTAAAGGATTGGTGATGATTACAGCCATATCAATATTGGGCTTAAACTTGGCCAACATTGACCGAATGATTATTAAATACCGGCCGGCGAGCTTACCCACAGGCGTTGATTACCCGTATTTGGCCAGACTGTCTGATGACGCTTGGGAAGGATGGGAGGAAATTGTGAAAGTTCAATTAGTAAATTTAAATCAAGATAACCCGGATTGGCAAAAAATTAACGAGGCTTTATTTATTGGTAATTTACTGGAAAGAAAATATGGAAAACTTAGTAAACAGGCACAAAATTATTGGCAATGGGGCGGAGGATGGAACTTGGCAAGCCAACAATCACTTGTTACTTTAACTCACTTACAACCGGCAATGGTTCAAATTAAAGAAAAGACAAATAAGTTATATCGAACACGACCGGAAATGATAGTTCCTGGATTCAGATGAGAATTTTGGCCTTGGAAACGAGCGCGGATGACACCTGCGCCTCAGTTGTAGACGGTCAGAGAGTACTTAGTAACGTAGTATCGTCACAAACGGAAATTCACAAAGAATGGGGAGGGATAGTACCGAATTTAGCCAAAAGAGCGCACATGGAGCGGATTGGGCCGGTAGTGGAAATGGCACTAAAGAGAGCAAAAACCAGCATGGAGGAAATTGAAACAGTAGCCGTGTCACTGGGGCCCGGACTGGGAATAGCGCTCTCTGCCGGAGTAAACAAAGCCAAAGAAATTGCCAAAATTTATAACAAAAAAATTATCGGAGTGAATCATGTGGAAGGACACCTATGGTCTCTAGCACTACAAAACAAAGCGGGTAACCCCGCAAGGGCGTTTGAGTTTCCCCTGCTGGTGTTAACTGCCTCGGGGGGACACACTAAAATTGTATTAATTAAACCCACCCCCAACCCCTCCCTTGAAAAAGGAGGGGGGGAAAAACGTTTTGTATATGAAATTATTGGGGAGACGTTGGACGACGCGGCCGGAGAGGCGTTGGATAAGGCGGCAAAAATGCTCGGGCTGGGGTACCCGGGGGGGCCAGTAATTGAGAGGTTAGCCCTAGAGGGCGACGAGAAATATTTAGCGTTGCCCCAACCATTAAACATAAACAAAGTACTTAACTTTAGCTTTTCCGGGCTAAAAACCAGCTTTTACTACAAAGTTAGGGGTATGGACAAGAATGAAGTTGACTTGCATTTGCGAGATTTGGCAGCCAGTTACCAGAAGGCGGTGTTTGACCATTTGGAGCGAAAATTTAAGTTGGCAATTATTAAGTACGAACCAAAAATGGTCGGGGCAACCGGCGGTGTGTTGGCCAACCAAACTTTAAGAAACCGTTTAAGAAAAATGGCTAGAACAAGCGGAAGACAAATATTGTTTCCGGCCAAAAAGATTTACAACACTGACAACGCGGCGATGATTGGACTGGTGGGCGGGTGGAAGGCAAGCCGGGGAGAGTATGACGAGATTGAGAGCCTGGATATTAAACCCAACTGGGAGGTATAAATAATTATTATGAAAAATTTATTGGCTTACCCGTCGGCACTAGTACTGATAATTTCAAATTTTATTCCCTTGTGGGGAGTGCTGAACTGGGGCTGGGACTCCAAACAGGCGGTGATAATGTACTGGTCTGAGAACTTAATAATTGGGTTTTTTACTTTATTGAAAATGAGGAAAGTTATTGGGGAAACGGATTTAGCCAAAAAGAAAGAAAAAATGTGGTTATTTTTAGCTCACTTTGGAGGTTTTTGCCTAGGACACGGAGTATTTATTTTGATACTACTGTTTGGACCAACACCTGGGAGAGACGGGCAAATGAATTTGGAAGAGGTAAGATTTTGGGAAATACTACCATATGTTAGAACTTTGACACTGGCATTCGGGGCGGCGTTTATGAGCCATGCTTTTTCGTATTGGCAAAACTATATTGGCCGGGAAGAATACACAAGATCTACGCTGGATCAACTTTTTTGGCAGCCGTATTTTAGAGTAATTGTGGTTCACCTGACAATATTTGGGGTGTACTTTTTATCCGGGTTTATGGAAAATGCGCAGGCGGGAGCGGTGGCGCTCGTTTTTATTAAAACAATCGTTGACACGGCGGCTCATTTGGCAGAGAGGTATAAATTCAGGGAAATAAAGACCAAATGGTTGGAAACAGTTTAGACTTAATGCCAGTTGGTATAATTGAGTATGAAAAATACTTTTAAGTTAGTTCAAAATCTTCAAAATTTAAACAGAATCAAGAGAACTGGGGGGAATCTGGCGCTAGGTTTACCAACTGAGTGGAATATATCAATAGCTGAACACAGTTACACAGTGTCGTATTTAGCAATGATGTTTTACTGGGCTTTACCTGAGGCGTTAAAAAAAGAGGTGGATTTGGGAAAAATACTAAGCTACTGCCTGGTTCATGATTGGAAAGAGATAGTTTTGGGTGACATTCCCGCCCCTAGCCCGAGTTTTGCTTCGTTTTGGGAAATAGATATTAAGGAGGCTACAAAAAAAGCCGGAGAAAAAGTGCTTATAAAATTTAGGGAGATGATTGAGGGTGAAATGGAGACAATATTTTTAAATAGCGAATTAAATGAAACAGAAAAAAAGATTACCAGGGCGGCGGATATTGGAGCGTATTTATTTGAGCTTCAAGAGTGGAAATATTTAGGATATCAACACGAAGGATGGGAAATGATTTGGTATAACGTAATTGGTTGGTTTGAGAAAATTGATCTACCATTTGTGCCCCAACTAGCCACAGAATTTAAAGAGGCGTACAAAAGAGGAACAAAAGGGGCCAGTCCATTTTTAGCCCAAGGGAGCAAACAGGAAAACCCGGAGCATAAGATTTAAATTAGCCTAAGCGGCGGCAAATAACTCCATCTATTTCTTGGGCGAAAGTTTCCAGGTCAGTTGAAGATACGGTACTGCTAGTTAAAAATAAAAGCCTGTCCTGGGGATAGTAAGGAGACGGAGGAACAAGTGGCCGAACCGATAAATTAATTTCACCTAAATTAAATCCCCTTCTTTGTCTAAGTTTTGAGAAAGTGCTTCGGGCTACGACGACTTCATTGTGACCGTGAACTTGAGAAATAAGTACTTCAGCTAACTGGCCGGACATGGCTGATATTAACATAAACTTAGGGAAGGAGATTCTTCGTCCTTCGACAAGCTCAGGGGGAAATTGGAAGGAGATCTTTCACTGCGTTCAAGATGACAAAGGAAAGGAGATCCTTCGTTTCACTCAGGATGACAATTTAGGGGGTGAGTGCGGGGCCTCGGCGGAAGACGGCAGCCCAGGGGGTATAGGAGCTAGTGAAGGTTTTTTGATGAAGAATTTCTTCTCCCCTGGTTACCTTCCAATCAAATGAGGTTTTAAGCCCGGGAATGCGCTGCTCATCCTGAATTACTTTGCCTGGAGGAAGGGTTGGGTCGTCAATATAAACATCGGGCGGGGGCGGAGCGGCACCCCATTTGCGATAGTTGGAAATTTCAGTAATGCGGCCATCGGAAGTGCCATAAATCTCATAGGTTAGGGATTTTTTCTTACCATCATAGGTACTTTGGATTAAAAGATGGGCGGGGGTGTCGTTGACAAACTTGAGATCAGGTGAAGGAATAAAAACGGTAGCGTCGTAACCGGGAGGCATGTCTTCTTCGTAGTAACTAACGCGATAAGCGTGATTACGGCGCTCAGTTATACTTAAACCAGAATTTAACATGGCCCGAAAAAGGGTAGTCGACACCTGACATATTCCCCCACCAACATCCAACTCGGTTTTACCAGCCCGGATGATGTAGGCTTTCTTAAATCCACTTTCGAGAGTGACTTCCCCTAACGCCTTAACAAAAGAAAAGGTGTCGCCTGGAGCAACTAAAACACGATTGACGATGGCGGCACCACGCTCGACATTGAAATTACGGATGGCAGTTGAGTGGCTAAAAGTAGAAGTACCGCGGCCTAAAAGTTCCTTGATACCAAGATTATTAACATCCCCGTTATTAATTTTTGGATTGATATAGGTTAAGGGAAGAGCAAGTTTGATTTCCTTTTGGTCCCCCGTGGTAAGAGTGGTTAGAGCCGGACAAAGATCTGAGGCCAGGGTAGAAGCGTTGACAGTGTAACCGTTTTCTGAGGGACGGAAATCCTTAACTTGATTATTTTCAAACTGCAATAGGGCATCGACGGGGTCCTTTTTAAAGTTTTTAGCAAATTGGGTTGAGAAATCCATAATTACTTGGTTGTTACAGGCAGAATCAAAAGCCAACCAATTAATTAAATCGGAGCCGGAGACGGTTTCGGTGCGGTTATCGGCGGTTAAAATAATTTGGCGCCCAAGTAGAATCTTGGCTTTGGCCAAGACTTCATTGGCACTATCTAAAGACGACAGGTTACCTAGGGGACGAAGAGGAATAGTCAGAGGAGAAAGGTCGTAGGACTCGAGGCGAGCGAGAATTTGGCTTTGAAGCTCTGTTTCGTTTACCTCGCGGCCCAGTTGTCCAGGAACGACTTTAAGGGAATCGGGGCGGGCGGGATCGACTAAAACTAACTGGTGGGGAACAAATGGTTTGTTTAGTTCCGAGGACACGAAGCGAAGATATTCGGAAAGTTTGGGCTGATTGTAAGTAATGGCGAGTTTAAACTCTGAGGGGGAAGAGAAAGCTTTGAAATAATTCCAAAGACCGTGGCGAATACGCCGGAAAAGCATTTGGGAGGCAGTAGTTTCGACGTCAACACTAAAATCAATAGTAGTTAAAGAAAGGGGAAAATTGCGCTCTAAATCAGGTCCGGTTAAGTTGAGTTGGGCCTGAGAGGGAAAGTCCTGAGGGAGACGGGAGATGATTTGAGATTTTTTTAATAGAGAATAGTCCTTGCCCAAAACGGTAGTATTGCGGCCGGTTTTGCCAAAAGCCAACATTAAGGGGATAAGAGCTAACAAGAATATTGCCGAAACTATCAAAGCTAAAGTTAAAAGTGGTTTATTTGGAGACATAGGAATCCATAGCCTGGTTGGCCAACATGTCTGCCTGCTTATTTAAATGGCGCAGGACATGGTGAAAATAAACAGGAAAAGAAAAGTCGTTAATAATAGTACGGGCTTGGGTATAGAGCGGGAGCAAGAGCGGGGACTTAACTTTGTAAAGGCCGGTTAACTGGCGAACCATGAGCTCGGAATCGGAAAAAAAATGAACAGCACTGGGAGGGGGTAGGTGAGATTTGACCCAAGATAGGGCGTGAAGTAGACCTTCGTATTCGGCTTGATTGTTGGTAGTTATGCCTAAAAATTTAGGATGCGCGTAGATCACTTTTTCTGATTCGTCTTTGACGACAACCCCAAAACCGGCCGGACCGGGATTCCCCCTGGCTCCCCCATCGGTATAAACGTAAAGTTCCATGGTCAATTGTAACAATTAATAATAAGGAGGTATTAAGAAATGCAGGAGATCCCTAGTCTAAGTCGGGTGAGGCAGGATGACCCGCCTACGCCAAGGCTTCGGCGGGCGAGGCAGAATGACAAAGGGAGGTTATTCCAGGGTGGTGAGAAGATACATGGCAAATAGTCCACTGGTGATGCCCAAAAGCTGAACCAAAGTATTATTAAGAGCTGGATGATGACGATGAAGTTCGGGAATTAGGTCGGAACAGGCAAGATAGATAAAACCTCCGGCGATTAATGGCGTTACCCACACCGGCAGGGAATTGTTCAGTCCTAAGACAAAAAAGAGGACAACTGCCAAAATAGCTGAGGCTGATGTGGCCAGGTTTAAGATTAACGAGCGGGCGGGAGAGTAACCGTAGTGCATGAGAATGGCGGAATCACCTATTTCTTGGGGAATCTCGTGAAGGGCAACAGCCAGACTTGTAGCTATTCCAAGAGGAATTGAAGCAACAAAAGAAGCGGCGATGATTAACCCATCCATAAAATTATGAACAATGTCACCAATCAAATTAACGGCGGGGGCAGAGGTTGAGGCGGATGAATGGTCGTCGGGACAATCTATTTGGTGACAGTGACGCCAAAGAATAAACCTTTCAAGCACAAAAAAGAGAATTAAACCAAACAAGGTGAAACTCAAAACTGAGGAGGGTGACGATAGATCAAGAGCATCGGGTAGCAAGTGAAGAAAGGTGTCGCCCAAAAGGGCACCTACAGCCATAGATATTAAAAAAATAGGGACGTAAGGCAACTTTCGGAGGGTAGACACTAAAGATATGGAAATAAAGGAAATGCCACTGAGACCAAGCGTCACAAATAATGACCAAAAAAATGGAGACATGGGCAATTGTAGCAAATCAGTGGTGAAAAAGAAGCAGGTTTAGGATATATTAAGTTGTGAGCTTTGATATACAGTCCCCCCTACCACCAAGACGGATAAACGTTGAGGAGGAACCGGCGGAAACAATACCAACTTCTGAAACAACTTCGTCAACATTAAACCTACCAGTAGAAAGCGGAGCACCTGAGGAAAAAATGATGATGGGCCAACCAGTGGAGGAAGAAAAGAAAAAATTTAACTGGGGACTAATAATTTTTCCGGTTTTGGTAATTGTCCTTATTGGAATTGCGATTGTTTTAGTAAAAAATATTGGCTCTAAAGTAACTGGGGGCGGAGATACTACCCTAACTTACTGGGGCTTGTGGGAAAACTCGGCGGTGATGGAGGGAGCAATTGCCGACTTTGAGGCTAAAAACCCTGACATAAAGGTTAAATATGTAAAAAATGAAAAAAATGATTACCGAAGCCGACTACAAAACCGGCTAACCAAAGACCCAACCCAAAACGAAGTGCCTGACATTTTCCGATATCATGCCTCTTGGATTCCAATGTTTAAAAATGACTTAGAAAAAGTCCCAGGAAACACGGTTTCAGGATTGGGATTGGAAACTGATTTTTATGAAGTATTTAAAAAGGATTTGAAAAGTGGAGGGAGTTGGTTGGGGATTCCTTTAATGTACGACGGACTGGCAATGTACTACAATCGGGACTTGGTGGAGTCGGCCGGGAAAAGCATTCCCAGAACCTGGTGGGACCTGAAAGAAACTGCCCAAGATCTAACTGTAAAAGATGAGGTAGGCGGAATAAAAGTGGCCGGAGTTGCCATGGGACTGGCGGATAACGTAGACCACTTCAGTGACATTTTAGGACTATTATTGCGGCAGTCGGGAGTGGACATTACCAACTTAGGATCTGACACCACCAAACTAGCTAACGTTTTGCAGTTTTATACTAACTTCAGAACCGAATACGGCACCTGGGACGAAACACTGGCGGCATCTACAGTTCAGTTTGCCAATAATAAACTGGCTTTTTACTTTGGGCCATCATGGAGGTCATTTAACATTGACGAAATGAACCCGGGATTAAATTACGAGATTGCTAACTTACCCCAATTACCGACTTTGGAAAATATTCCATTGGACCAACCAGTAGCCGATGAAAATTTAACCAACATTTATTGGGCGACCTACTGGGCGGAGGGGGTTAACCCCAGAAGCAAAAAACAAGCCGCGGCTTGGAAACTACTGGAGTATTTAGCATCTAAGGAAGGGTTAACCAAAATGTATTTGGCAGCAGCTCAGCAGCGAAGTTTTGGAGAAATTTACCCACGAATCAGTTTAAAGTCGACTATGGACGAAAACACCCGGACTAAAGCATTTGTAGGAGTAGCCAACCTAGCCCAAAGCGGATATTTGTCGTCCCGCACCTGGGACGGGGAGGGGGGAATTAATGACACACTGGCTAATTATTTTAAGGACGCAATTAACAGCCTGACAATGGGCAACGGGGAAATGAAACCGACAGTGGAGACACTGGTGTCGGGAATTACTCAGGTTAAAGAAAGGTTTAAACTAGGGCAATGATATTTATAAACTTTAAAATTTATAGGGAGGCGTGGGGAGAAAAAGGGGTAGAGTTGGCTAAAATTTGTGCGAGAGTTGAACTTAAAACCGGTGTAAAAATAATCCCGGTAGTGTCGGCACTCGAATACGGAAAGATTCGCAACAGCTTTGGGGGGGAAATGTTTTTGGAACACGCCGATTGGCAAAAAGAAGGAGCCTATAGCGGAGCAATATCGATGGAACAAGCAAAAGTAGCGGGAGTGGCGGGAAGCCTTATAAATCACAGTGAGAAAAAATTGAAACTAGGGACAATTAAGAAAACCGTAGCCGCTAAACCGGAGGGGTTTAAACTGCTAACCATTTGTCAAAACATTAACCAAATAACCAAGTGGGGCGCGGGACTAAAGACCGATTATTTGGCTTGGGAACCGATGGAGCTGATTGGCAACCCGGAAGTGTCGGTGATGGACAAATATGAAGAACAAGTCAAGAAATTGGCCTTGTCAATTAAAGTGCCTCTAATAATTGGATCAGGAATTCATCGGGGGGAAGATGTTAGACGAGCGATTGGGGCAGGAGCAGCGGGAGTATTGGTAGCCAGCGATGTGGTGAAAGCAGGCGACCCCGAAAAAGAATTGACGGAACTAGCCGAGGCGTTTTAAAAACTAGATATGAAAATATTCGGGCGTTTGACCGACCAAGTAATATGGAGGGTTGGGTGCGGCTTGAATAATAGGAACGTAGGTTTTTGTGTATTGGCCGGTAACCACCCGAAGTTGAGGAGACTCGGCAGCGGATTCGGGTAAGGCTAAACTTTCAATAAATTTAAAGTTTCTGCCTAAACTAACTACCGTGACACCATGGGCGGCCGCATAATCAAGATCCTCAAGAGTCGGAAGACACATAAGAGCCCCTAGAGTGCATTGTAAATCATAAATAGATGGATTAGAAGGCATGGGGTCGCCTGGTTTTGATATTGGACCAACCGTTAGTAAACGACGCGCTTGGGGAAAGGCAATTTCAACGGAAACAGAATTAGTGTCCGGACTAATACTAATACGAGAGCCAAACAGAGTTTTGGCATAATCGGCATATATACCCTCAGATCCAAATGAAGTGATAGGGGTAATATCATTTAAATAACCGTCTATTAAACCCAAATCGACGATTGTACCACGGCAGACGTCAACACTTTGGTTTCCGCCAATTTTGTCAATTACAGTACCCGGAGTTAGGGGTTGAGGGTTCTGAAAAGCAACCCTGATTTCTTTTGCTGAGGCGGTATAGTTACCCAAGAACGATATCTGCCGTAAAACACTATCTACTTCTGGGGAAGAACTTGTATTGACTGGCATTTGAAGTTATTTAAATGAATATTTTGATACTTTGATATAGTAACACATATTACTAAACATAATCCACTTAGCGGGATGGGAGTTTTAAAAAAAATTACTGGTATAATCTCTTAGCTTATGGCTTCAATAGATAATCTTTTAGTTTCACTTTTCGTTGACGAAGTAGTTGGCGGATTTATTGTGACCGTCCCCCCAGGTCACGTAGGGTGTATTTACAGTATATTTCGGGGAGTATTGAAAAACGTCTGGTACCCGGGAATGCATTTTAAGATTCCCATAATCCACAGAGTAAAACTATTTAACGCCCAGCTGATTGAATACACCATTGCTAAAGACGTGGTGCTTAAAGACAACAAGGAAATAATGGGTGACGAGCTGATTAATGCCGTAACTTCGGACAATCGATTTGTAGCCGTAGAGGCAACCGTATTAATTAAGCTTGATACCGAAAGACTGCCGGAAATTTGGCAAAACATTGGAGAAAACTTTGTATCTAAGGTAGTCCGGCCGGTGACTCGAAGCCGGATTCGCAAGGTAATTACCGGACATTCCTTGGCTAATGCCCTATCTACCGACAGAAGCATGATTGAAGATGAAGTTAGGGAGGAGTTGCGAGAATCGCTTTCCGGCCACGGATTACATGTAGAAAACTTCTATTTAAGCTCTTTAACTCCGGTTGACGGTAACCCGATTGAAGCAAAAATACCCGTAATTGAACCGGAAGTGGAAATGCCCAAAAATGAAGAGGAAATAAAAAACCAACGCCTGATTTCGGGCAATATGCCTAAGCTTTAGAAGCCAGGACCAAGCCCCAAAGACGAGTTTGTGGGGGAAATGCTTGAGCGGCAGAAAGCAGTGTTGACCCGGTTGTAGAAACATCGTCAAAAAGAATGACTGAGGAAGGAATAGGAGGAGTGACCACAAAAGAGTTTTGAATATTACCAGCCCGAAGGGACGAATCGGAGGGGAGGGTGGACTGTGGCCGAGAGGCACGAGTACGGACTAAAATTTCCGGGCAGTGGCCAAGATGGAGGGCGCAGACGAGCGCAGAGGAAAGTAACTGACTTTGATTGAACCCACGCCAAAGTAAACGGGACGAATGAAGCGGGATGGGACAAATGACAAAATGGTGCTCTTGCCAATAGGAAACCACGTTGGGGAAATTTGAGGATAGAGTAGAAATGGCTAAATTTGCCAGCATTGGTACAGAATCGGTGACAAAGTGAAACTTGAGAGATTTAAGAGCCCAAGAAAGAGGCGGAGTATAGGGGAAAAGGGATAAAAAACCTTCAAAGGGGGGTGGAGACGGGGCCAATGACCGGGGTGAGATATACTTTGAGCAAGAGGGGCAAAGATAGGAACCGGGTTGGCCACATGAATAACAAAAGCGGGGGTAAAGAAAATCAAGTAAAATCGACATGACTTAAAATAGAATAGACAATTTCTAATGATTATCAAAAAAGATGCTGCCGACAGGTTGCTTTTAATGCTAATAACTGCCGTAGGGACAGTACTTTTAACGCGGTTGTTTTTGGAATTAACCGGATGGTGGACTCTGGGCAAGGGTGAGTGGCACATTGCTCATGTGATGTATGGCGGACTGTTTATGACTGGGGCCATGATAATGGCCATTTTATTTGATTGGGAAAAAGCGGGCCGAAGGGTAATGATTGTATTTGGGATAGGACTGGGGCTATTTGTGGACGAAATGGGCAAATTTTTGTCGAAGGACAATAATTATTTTTTTCAGCCAGCGGTAATGTTGATTTATATATTTTTTATGGGGATCTTTTTAATTTACATGTGGATTAAAAAAGAAGGAAACACGTCCCCTTGGGGGAAAAGATGGCTGGCCAAATGGTTAAGAAGCAAATTTAAGTTGGGACAGTGGCAGGTGACCCGACTAATACTGGGGACAGTTTTGGTAATTTATGCGGTGGGCGGACTGTGGGACATTGCGTTGTTGGTTTCTCGACACCACTTTGAGAATTGGTGGGACTTTTGGACTAGAAATATTGATTTAAGCAGCCGGATGGATTACCGAATGCTCTACGCTAAATTTGGGTCAGACCTAATTACCTCAGGCTTTTTTTTGACCGGGTGGTGGAAACTAATTAAAAAACAAAAGAACCGGGCGATTGATTTGTTTGAGACGGGGATACTAGTTAATATATTTTTTGGACAAGTGTTTAAATTTTATTTGGAACAGGCTAGTGCTGTTTTGGGACTTATGGTAGCCGGGGGGCTGTATTACGGACTAAAATGGTGGAAGTTTGAGGTAAGAAACCCTAACCCTACCCTTTAACACAAACCCACCCCTTACCCCTCCCTTGAGAAAAGGAGGGGAAATATAAATGAAAATTAACTTTGAAATTTTTTGGGGTCTTAGGATTACATATAACGTATGATATGGTATAATTATACCCAGGGAGATGTATTGCTTTGACGAGAATGGCACCTTAATAAACTGCAAGCCGGCTTTGACTCATTGAGCCGTTAAACAGAGTCGAAACTTTATGCCAACTTTAAAGCTGGTGTTGATTTAGCTGAAGTCAACGTTTCCGAATTTTTCGGTAAACTTGGCCAAGCTGTAGCTCCTCAAAAAGCTGTAGCTTACTGCTAATAAACCATCGTTAAGTCCCCCACTCTAAAGGAGATTTAAGGGTGCCAATTAAATTAGAGTGCTGACCGCCTGATTTCGGTTTTGGGCGGGCGTAAGCGAGGGGTAATGCCCTCAGTAACCGGAGTACCACCACTTTTCAAATGCTTTAGTTGGAGGTAGCTAAAAATAAAGTATTTTAAGCTTGTAGACGTTTATTAACTTCCTTTTCGGACCTCCGGTCATTCCGGGGCATCTCCGCCTACGTTTCACTTCGGCGGACACAGTCCGTTTTTGTTGGTATTGGGCGTGAGGGCGAAAATATTTTGTAGCGATTAGAGAAAAAAAGTAATTTTTTGTATTATGTGATACACTTTGGATATGTTAGAAAAACTAAAAACAATACAAAGAAGATTAGCGCTGGCCTTTATAGCAGATAGTGATTATTCCAGAATGGACACTCGGTGCTCATTAATTAACGCCGACGGGACTTGCCCCAGGGATTGCGGTAACTGTGGAGATTTTGCTGCGGACGCAGAGCAAATTTTAGATTTAACAGTCGCAAGAGGGGGTAGCCAATTAATTATTACTACTGAAAATGGAGGAAGGGAGTGGGTGGGGTTTGGTGGTGGAAAAAGAATCTCAGCCGGGGCTGAAAATGGAATAATCACCTTAAAAAGAGACGATGTGGACTAGTGGGAGTTGAGGGATTTGAAGTGATAGTTAGATATTGATATTTATAGTATTTGTTATAAGATATACACATGACACCAGTTGACGCATCTCCGTCTCCTACTGCTTTTGAAGGAATGAGAGTCAGAGAAAATAGATTGGGTAAAGTCCTAACTGAATTCGGTAATAGGGTAAGGATGGTGAACGGGACTATAAATACTAATAGCCTATTAGATAAAAAATGTAATCCCTGGGTAGTATTAATTAGTATTAAAAGCCCGAATGATGAACAAGTTACGACATATGCTGGTCCTATTGTTACCGGCTGGAGACATGGAACAAAAATATGCGGAATCGCTTTAACAGATGGTTCACTTCACGACTATGATTTCCGAGATGATTGTAAAATTTTTCCCTATAGCTTTCCGGACATAAATGGCAATAGGCACCCTTTTGCAAATGGAGTAGATGAAGAATTACTTGGGGTAGGGTCAAGAGCAGGTAATTTGGGCACTATTTGCGGTATAGAAGTGGTAATTTTATCAACCGACCATCACCATTTCGATCATCATATTGGAGTTTTGGAGCAGACATTGGGACTGGCTAAAACTTTAGTAACAAGAGAAGCCTTACCAGAAATGGTGGAGAGCCGAAAATAGATAAGTCTTAGTGGCAGTTGAGGGATTTGAAGTGATAGTTTGATATTGAATTTTGGACTTTTTGTTATATGATATACACATGGTACCAATGAACGGAGAAGTTTCGCAATTTCAAAGAGATGCTGTTTTGAGAAGATCAAAACAGGCGGAAAATGTTTTGAGTCGTTTTGTGACTCGGGCCCAAAGTTTATATGGACCAGGTACTGACTTTAAGTTAGTTCCGGGTGACGGCCAAGGATTTCGGTGTGCGGAGGTTACTGAAAAAAGAAAAACCGGAATCGTTAGGCATTACTTGATGCCTTTAGTAAGTTGTAAAGGCCCTGTTAGTACAAACTCTGATGGATCTTCAAAATATGGGACTATATTGGGCGATGGATCGGTTCATGAAGTTAGGAGTATAGACGGTAAACCAACAATTGTTTGTTTAAGTTTTCCTGATAAGGATGGCACAAGGCATCAATTAATCCAAGAAGGTAATCAAACCGCGTGGGTTGAACCGAATACCCGCGTTGGTGACACTATTATTACAGATATTATAATGACAACAATTGGAGGTTCGATGACAGAGAGTCAAATGTCAGATGTCTTGGTTAGATTAAGAAGCACGCTGGAGATGCCTCAAACCCTAGCCAGTGGGGACCCCTTGCCGGATATGGTAGAAGCACGAGGAAATAAATAGGGGCAAAATAAATACTAGCTAGTGGCAGTTTTGGGATTTGACGAAGCCGGCGGCTTGGGCCTCTTCTTCGGTACAAAACCATTGGTCACCCTGGTCAAGGGCTAAGTCGACAGTGGAATAGGTGCCGCAGCCGGGAAGAAAATAAATTTTATGACTGTTGTTGACATTACCTTTGATAACACACTCAGAATTGGCGGGGTTAACCGGCTGGAGGCAATTAGGATTGAAGACACCGATTTGTTTAATTTTGTTTTGGGCTGATATTTTCTGAAGGGTTGTAGAGATTGAAGATAGGCCGGATTTATAGCGGGCCCAGCCTGAGGAAACAATGTACTCGTTGGCAATAATATCCCCCAAGCGAACGATAATAAGAGGTCGGTTATATTTATCATTTTCGAAAATATCGAGGTTAACTTGCTTGCCTTCAATTAAGTCGGTTAACGTTTTTTTGGATTCGGCGTAACCGCACTGACCAAGATCCGGGGCATCGACATTCATTAAACGAAAATAGGTAACAAGGGAGTCTCCCCCACGGGTGGCGGCGATCGAGTCCCCGTCATCGACTTTGGTTACGGTATAGAGCGGAGGTAATGGCTTGGGAGGAGAAACAGGCGGCTTAGGTTTAATGAAAAATGCGGCGGCTAAGAAATTAAGAGCCAGCGACAGGGCAAACATTATTTTGGCCATTGATTAATCATATAATAATTATATTTACATATCGACAAATCAAGACAGCAAAGCTTTGATATAATCCGCGTATGGCAGAAAATGTTGGGGGGACAGTTCCGGACAAAGATATGGCTACGTTTTTACAAGACGGAGGGTTGGGTGAAGTTAGAGTGGACTGCGCCGTAGATGAAGCCAAATGCCCAGTACATAGACTACCAATAAAACTAATAACTGCTTGTAAACGTTGTACATATGCAGCCAAGACAGAAAAATGTTTTGAAGTGAGAATTAATGAGTCCGGCGGAAATCAGGGTGAAGTTGAGACAGAATGGGAGCTGCGTTTTTTGGGGCGGAGGTTTGGGGTAATAGCGGGGGGAGACTATTTTGAAATTGAGCATTTGATGGGTGAAGTGACGTTAAGGCGACAACCAATTGACCAAATGGAAGTTAGGGATAAAAATTAAACAGAAAAAATGGCTAAATTTACAATAACTTACCCTGGGACAGTTGAAAAACTATTTGAAACGGGTGAAACGTGGACCGGAGTGTGTATGGTTTTACAAAGAGGGGAGTGTAGTCAGGGATTTGAGGGGGGTCCGGAGAACTGCGGCAGGTGTGGAGACGCCCAAGCCGATAGCCAATCGTTTGTAGCTTTAGGAATAGTTGTAGCAAGAAACCAGAACCCGGAAGGCATTAGGGGTTTTGAATATTGGAAAAGAATGCGGGGAAACATAGAAGCTGGAGTTTTAGGGACAGGACAAAGCTGGACAATGACAATTCGTGACCACATAGTAACTCTGCAAACAGAAGTAAGTTCAGTTTCGTCACAATAGGTAATAATTGGTTTAGGCAGATGAAGGGCGGGCAGGGTAGACTTCCATTAGAGCGTGGAGCAATTCCGGTTTTAACTGGACACAGGGAGCGATGAAGGTTAGAAAATCACTTGTGGTATTAACGTGAGGAACATAGCGATATGAAGTTTGTTGTGGATTTGGGGAAACAGAGCCGGCAAACTTGCCAGCAAGAGCGGTTAGTAGAGGTACATTGTCAAGATAAATAGCCATTTCTGGCTTTCTAATTCTTTTATCCGGGTTGTGATTTATTATATTGGCCCGGGCATCAAAGACACCGGCAACAAAATAAGGGTTTGCGACCAAGGGTTGGTAAATTTCAGGTGAAGGTAATGGAGAGGACGCTAGCGTATCATCAATTATTTGGTTGATTCTCTGGGCTTGATGGTAATTGACAGGGAAATTGATTTTTTCCCGAAGAAGGGTAAATACATCGATTGTTGCCTGGCGGGAAGGTGCGTAGGGCTCAATTAAAGGCCAGAAAGTGGAAATTACCTCAGGTTCGGCTTGCCAGCGGTATTCGTTGGCATGTCTTTTGATAGGCTTGACTGAACCGGGAACCAGTTGACTCAATCTACTTACGGCAAGAGGAACATTGTCGACAAATTCCCACCGCGGGCGGAATAAAAAACTATTACCCGAGGGGCGTAAATCCAGGCGAAGGGAACCAGTTGCCTCAAAAACACCACCTAGATATGGGTAAATATTTTTACTCAGAGCTTCTTTTCTTTCGCGACCGGGAAAAATGTCTGGTGGAGACATAGTTAGTGTTTACATTATAACCTATAGTGTTTTTTACGCATTAGTTCATTAGAAAGACAGACAGGTTGGTATAATGGGCAAATGAGCGACAGGGAATATTTGGAAAGATTAGTAGGTGAAAAAATGCTTTCGACTTTTGAGGGGGAGGAAAGATTGTTTAGAATGGAGGGGCAACTAAATCCAAGAAATACCCAAAAAGTATCACAATTCTCTTGTAAGTGGGAAACAGTATGGGGTGACAGGATTATAGCCGGAATTGAACCAAGAGGATTTAGCCTGCATAGGACTCCCCTATTTGGCATAAGTTGGGATACAAGGTGGAGCATGAGAAACGACCCTACAACAAAAAAGGACGTGAGTTTAGAGCGAGAATTAATCAGATGGATTTTACGCCAAGAAAGAATAAGGTCAGTTGAAGGAGAATGTTTGGCGGTAGACAGTGATAGATGCGTCCGACTAAACGAAGAGCCATTAATAAGGGATTGTAGACAATGCTCTATGCCAGGAAATACATGGGGAGTTATGCTTAAGCTACTGGGAAAGGATTGGGCCTCGTTGGAAAAAGATACATGGGCTGGCAACCGGGACATTGGGTTTGGAGCAGAAGTCGCCACAGAAGGAGCGAACAATAAAATCCATATTTGGCACTATGGGGGCACTTTCAATACTTTCCCAGGGGGAAGGTGGAAATTGGAAAAAAAGTAGTCGTTTACAACATAACCATAAACATGTTATAGTCCCTGCGTATGAATTACAGTTACAGAAATCTACCTAAGTTACGGGCCCAATCTACTATGGGTCAGCTTTTTGGCGTCATTTACCCAAAAACAAACTTAGGAGGTAACAAGCTGTAAGTTAATTAAATATTTAGTCAGACAAGCCTCCGAAAGGAGGCTTTTTTGTTGGAGAAATTATGAAAAAAGGATGGAGAGGGCTGAGAGCCCAAGTAGGACAGCTGTGGAATATCCCACAAGCTCGGGCGTACCTACTGTCAGTGCTTTGGCACAACCTGGCGGCTGGGTGGTTCTTTGCCACCTATGTGTTGTTTTTACTTGAGCGCGGAATGAGCCTACAACAGGCCAATCTAATCAACGGCGTGTTTATGGCGGTGTGCTTTGTGTTTGACCCAATTACCGGAAAGTTGGCAGACCGGGTAGGCCAGAGAAAGGTGTTCGTGTGGGGACTGTGGGGCTGGGCGGCAAGCTTTGGCGTGTACTTTGCGAGCCACGGCTTTTGGGCGTTTGCGGTAGCGGAGGCAGTTGGAGCCATTGGCCACTCACTCATTTCCGAGGCACTGGAAAGCTGGCTTCGGAACACAACAGACGAGAAGACAGCTCATGAGACAATGAGTACCACGAGTTCACTTTCACCTCTGGTGTTTATTCCCACCGCACTGGGTGGAGGCCTGGTGGGAGCACATTTCGGCCTGGAATGGCCATGGATGTTGGCAGCGGGAAGTTGTGTGATAGCCGCAGTGGTGTGTCGGAAACTACTGTCGAGGTTTGGAGAGGGCAAGGCAGAAAACAATCCGGAAACTCCAAACCTATCGGTGGCCCAAGTAGCCAAGTTGACATTGCGGCACCCGAACCTGGCCTTCAGCTTGGTGATCGCCTTTGGAATTGGGGCGGCAGTAATGCCCTACAACATGTTTTGGACGGTAACCCTGAGGAATTTGGGGGCTGACCTAGGCTGGCTTGGGGCGATGTGGATACCAATAGCGGTAATGACCGGACTGGGAGCAAACTGGGCCCGGAAACAAACGGAGGGGAAGCAGAGCGTGGCTAAAGCTGTAGCACTAATCGGAGCACCGATGGTGCTGCCCCTACTGTGGCCAAAACTGTGGCCGGTGGTAGCCTTCTTTGCCCTACATGAGTTGGGGCGGGGAGCAATTCGACCGGTGCTGTTTACCTACGCCAATCGGCACATTGAGAACCATTACCGATCGACGGCTAACTCGATACGGTCGGCAGTGTGGACACTAGGAGGAGCAACGGGGCTAATTATTTCCGGATTCCTGAGCAACAACCTGACAACCGTCCAAGTGTGGGCAATATCGGGGGTAGGATTGTTGGGGCTGGCCCTTTGGGCGAGAGCGAAAGGTTAATAATTTAAGTTGTAATAAATATGAAATTTAAACGTATTAAATATTAGAAGACAATAGTAAGAATCAGTTAGGGGCGTCTTTATCAACTTCTTTCCCCTCCCAGGCGGCGACGAGCCGCCTTTTTTTTGGTCATAATAGATACAAAGTGATATAATTGAGCCATGAAACAAGAACTACAGGTAATTGACACAGCAAAAATACATAGAGTAGCCGAGGGGGAAGGTTTTGCTTTTGGTACTTGTAACCTGAAAGTGAGGAACCAATGTCCAAACATAGACCCAGAAACCGGTGTGACTAAATGCGGTAGGTGTGTTCCAATGAGGACTGACTGGAACATATTTAGGGATGCAGCTGTGGCTCGGGCAGGCGAAATGAAAAAAAAGAGAAGCTTAAGAGTAAAGCTGGAAGATTGGTTGGCGGGCCGGAAAAATGAAATTAAAAGTTATTTGGGGGAGAGAACAGATAATTTATTCACAGGATTTGTTGATTACAATAGCAGCAGGTGGAGTTTTTCGGTAAGATACGGCCAAGTAGATGTTGATCTTAGAGACACTGTGACGAAAGTTGAAAGAAACCGTTGGCAAAATCTACTTGGCTAATTGAATGATGGTTTTATTGATGTGAGTTAAAACGTTAATGTTATACAAGTAATGGGCAGGGAAAATATCTTAACTATGGAGGTTTGGGAAGGAAAAGTTAGACTAGGCGTTAGAGCGGTATTTTAATTGTAAAGGTTTATCTAACTTCTCGGGCTAAATCGCGAGCTTTGATTTTTTCGCGTTTTTCATATTTGCGCATTTTGCGGCCAATACCCAACTCGAGCTTGAGCCACTTGCCCTTGGGGAAAATGGTGATGGGGACAAGCATGTATTTTTGGTGGCGCATGCTTTGAAGTTCTTTGATTTCTTTTTGGGACAAAAGGAGATTGATTTGGCCGGTAGTATTGATAACCTGGCCGGTGGCAAACTTGTAGGGCTGGATAAAGAGATTGAATAAAATGGGCTGACCGTTGATGACTTCAATATGAGAATTACGGAACTGGGGAGGTTGAATGCGGAGAGATTTGGCTTCGGGACCGGTAAGGACCAAGCCAGCGGTTAACTTGGCGTTGAAAGAATAATCAAGACTGTCACGATTGAAATGACGCATGAGGTATTTTAGCAGTAAAGATGGGAAGGAGATTCTTCGTTACACTCAGAATGACAGGGAGGAAGAATGACAATAAACTAGAGGTCGAGGTAATAGATTTTTTGATCGGAAGCCAGAAAGTAGATTTTGGAAAGTGTTGGGTGGAGTAAGACATCAACAAATTTTTTACCTAAAAAGGCAAAGCGGGACTTAATTTGACCTTGAGAGTCGAGAAGATAAGCCGAGACTGAGTTATCCAGAAAGGCAAGGCGCGAACCGTCCGAGCTGACTGACAGCGAGGAGGGTGAGCGGCAATTAGTGATGGGAACTGACAAGAAATCTACCGGGTTTCCACGGTCAAAAAGGCGCACCCGGCAATCGGCTCCTAATAAATATATTTTGCCGTTAATGGCAATGGAAACGGGCGAAAAATCAAGCTTGGATGAGACCAACCAGGGTTTAGGAGGAGAAAAATTGTCTTTGGTTTGGGGAGTGAATTTATAAATGTCAGTTAAAGAGGGAGCAACCAGGTAGGAATTATCGTTCCAAGTAGCGGCAGCGGTATAGGGAGCAGTGTCGGAAAATGAATATAGAACTTTTTTGGAGGCTTCGACGGTAGTTAGGCGGGAGGAAGAGCCGGAAAGAATCCGGTTACCGGAAACCCAGAAGTATTGGGCTGACGAAAGGTCGGGGTTTTGGTAAAAATTTGACTTGGAACGAAGGGTGAGATGAACCATATCCACCCGACCAGAAGCAGGGTCTATTAGAGCCAACTGGTCCCCCACCAATAACATCTTTTGGTATTCGGGGTTAGTGGAAAGCAAAGTTGCATCGTAGAAAAGGGGCGGATTAAAATCCTCTCCGGAGCCAGTACGGCCAGCCAATTGATCGACTTGTTTGGATAAAGACAGTGCCTGAGGGTTATTAGGATTAATTAATTTGAGTTTTGAAAGTTGAGTTTTGGCTTTTTGGGTTAAAGCCAGAGCTGCATCGGGGTCAAGATTTTTAACACTAAGGGCTTGATTAAGATTGGACTCGATTTGGGTAATCAGCTCTTTAGTTTGGCGGTTAACAGATAACTGTTGATTACGCTGATAGCCAAAAGCTACCAGTAACCCAATGAGGACAATTACCCCCAAGGATAGGAATAGGTTGAGAGTACCATGGCGTTGGGAATGGGTTGAAGAGACGGGTGTGACAAAGACTGGTCGGGGTTTAAAAAAAGAAAATTTGGAGGAATGGGGCGGGCTTTGAACCGAAGGCGGGGGTTGAGAGGAAGCTGAGGCAGCGGGCATAGGGGTAGCGGTAAGAGAATCCGGGTCGGGTAATATGCTGACCAGAGCGGCACCAGTTGACTGGGTAGAGAATTCCATTAGACGAGTTAAAAATATGTCTTCAAGGGCTGAGGGGGTTGTAGGAAGAGGTTGGTGGAGCTCTGATTCACCATATTGGTCAAAAAATGACTTGTGTCCAAAAAGTAATAAATCTCCAGGAATTACCTGGCCTTGAAGTGTGGACGACTCACCCACCGAGGCTCGAGAAAGAAGGCAAACTTTGGAGGTACGATAAAGATAAATAGCTGTATCTCCATAAAGGTAGAGGTGAAGACGATCTTTGACTAAGGCTAACAAAACTAAAGTTGGAGACAAATGTTGAAAATCAGGCCCCGACAGAACTGTGGTTATGGCCTTGAATGCCAGCTCCGGGGACAAATGTTGAGAGGAAAAATAAATAGAGGTAAGGTCGTCAATCAAGGCTCGGCCAGTGACTGAGAGGTCAGCCCCAGTTGAGTCGGTTATGGAAATTAAAGAAAATAAGTGGCCTTTGGTAAGGCGCACTTCGGGGTTATCTGGTTCATTTTCCCAGAAACGGGACCAAAAAGCAGGATCACGACCAATAAAAGAACGACAAAGAAAGTGCACAAATTGATGATACTACAGAACAAATAGCGTCAGCAGCACCAGAAAGATAGCAAAAATGAGATGAAGATAAGAAAAGATGATAAGAAAGGGATTAAAGCTATCATTGACGTTTTTAGTCATGGTGGTGACTTGCCGGACGATGATGATGGCAAAAACCAGGTAGATGAGGGCACCAATGACAAATACTATTTTTTGGAACAGAAGAATGTAGGCGCTAAAATCGGGCATATTATCTGAGGCGGCCTTCGATAGCCTCCTGCTCCTCCTCCTGGCGAAGCTGTTGAAGAACTTTGGTAACAATATCAGGATTGGGAACTTTTTCGAAAATAAACTGGGTTTGCTCGGCGGCAGTTTGAATTAAAATATTGCCGTAATTAAACATGGTTTGACTGAAGCCGGAAATTTGGGAAGTAACATCTTGAATAAAAGAAATTTTGGCGTCGGAAAAACGTTTATTAAGCAAATTAACAAAATCAATGTCGATCACCCGCTCGTCAGTGATGATGTATAAATTAAAGTACCAGGAAAGAAATTGTTCGAAAGCAAAGGCAAAAGTAATAATGTACCAGAACAGGACTGAGACCATTTGGTAGCGGGGGGGAAAAAAAGATAGAATGGGAACATAGACCAAAAACAGCGGAGCAATAACCATAAGAAGGGTGAATAGAATCCAACGGACATTGGTAAACCAGTGCTGGCGCATAACCAAAATGATTTGTTCATCCTTTTCCTGCTCGGAAAAAACGAAGTTTAGTGGCTTGATTTGAAAAGAACCAAAAGAATTTTTGGCACCATAAAGGATCTTATCAATTTCCTCCCGAATATTATTGGCAGGAGAAGAAATGTTTTTTTTCTTTTTTTTGTGATGAGGAGAAGGAGGAGAGAGCAGGTTTTGGGCCGGTGGTTCGGAGGGTGGAGTGATTGGGTCATCCGGGGCAATATTGTCAAGATCGGTAGCACGAGGCATGACCTATTATATCAATCTTTAAAATCAGAAAACGCGGTTTAGTTCAAAGAAGTCGGCTAGGTTAGCAGCCAAGTGAGTCGCAGTTGATTTGGGAGGAAGGTGAAAAAAGAGCTGACGGCCAACAGGGTAGGAACGGTTGAAGTAAGCCTCGATGGAGTAAGCCATCCAATTACAATTATAAGTACCCATGGAGTAACCGTAACAAAAACCAGAGGGGAGAATAAGACCCGGAGGAAGGGAGAGGGGGAGGGTAATGGGTGAAAGCGGAAGAATAGGATTAGTGCCATATTGATTTTTGGCTTTAGTTTCGAGCTTTATTTGGGACAGCGGACCATAATAATCCCCTAGCCCAATAATGAGCGAGTAGGCACTGCCAACGATGTATTTTTGGAAAAAGCGGTGGGGCAGACCATAGATTTTTTGAAAGGTAAGACCGGGGTGGGATTGGTAAATATCAATTAAATCCATGAGAACACGCGAAGAAACATTAGTGCTCCAGCGGTTGGCAAAAGCGTAAACAAGAATCATGGATTAGGTTATTGTAACTAAAATATAGGGACAGAGATGTTTGTTATAATCGGGTATGAACAACCCATTTCCCGAGACCACTAGAAATGTAACAGACATTGTTAAATATGTACAAGAGAGAGGGAATTTTTCGGGGGAAGATAGGGGGCACACTCTACGGGTGGCAAATCGTCTTGGGTTCTTTGTTGTGGAGGTAAGGGGAGTAGAAACTACAGCACAATTTTATTTGGACGCAGGTGAAACTAAGCAAGGAGAATTTGTTTGGACCGAAGAGGTAAAAGTTAGGCAACCCGAAGATAAAAAACAAGCTGAGGCGGGAATCAATGTAGCCTATAGGCGAAGAGCATCTATTCATGAGGAAGTAGAAATAGCAGAGGCTAGTATGGGTACCAGAGGGGCTAAATTAACGAAAAATAATATTACCAGAGTACTTTTTGAAGGAGAAGCGGGGGTAACCGACTTAAGAGCTTTTGCCAAAGTAGGAAAATTGGTTGGCCAGGCAGTTGATTGCGTGTGGTCAGAAGAAGAGGGATTGGTAAAAGGAAGTGAAACCGACTTAAGTACTGTTTTGACGGCCATAAACGAGTTGTTGCCTGACTTACCTTCAAGTCGAGTTAGCAAATAATTTAATAGTATTGAAAAGTTGAGGATCAAAATTAAGAGGAATTTTATAGAGACAGTGTGATATATTACAGTATGAATAGAACATCAGGAAAACGGTTGGCAGGAATACAAAGACAAGCTAGCATAGCGGCAAATTTCATGAGAGGGCGAGATGTTTGTTATTATTTGGAATGAGAGACGAGAGAGCACCACAAAACGTATTGGGCAAAAGAATTAACGATGTAGCAAGGAGAATTATAGAAACTGGGAATGAAGGCAAATTATTGTTACCTGATTGTAGTAGTGTGAAAGCAGCGAGCGAGTACGGTGTTTTACAATTTAACGGAGAAGGATTGTCTTGTTCGAGTTTGGTTCTAGGCAGATTTACTTTAATTAAACTAAATGCGGGAGATTATCTAGAAATTTTAACTATGACAGAGAGAACAAGACTAATGTCTCTCTTAAAACCGAAGATTAGTTTTGCCGAAACTGGACATGGTGAGGATGAGACAAAAATGAAGGGTGTACTAAAAATAGAAATGGAGGGAGAAGCGCATGGACAACCCTTTGATGTATCAAGTTTGAATTACTTAGGAGAAACACAAAACTTGGAATGGAGAGTTGGGGAGCCAGGAGAACCGAAGCCGAAATTGCTGGAGGCAATTGATGAAATGTTGACCCGAGTGGAAAATGGGTTGGCCCAAATGCCTCAAATCAGAGAAGAAAAACAAGGGACAGTGTGATATATTACGGTATGATTAATAAAAATGAGCGATTAACACTGTTACAAGGGCAAGTCATTGAAACAGCACAAGCAATAAGCGCCATGGAGGGACTAGTAACATACATGATGGTTGGAGGTATGAGAATTGGCTTGAGGGTTGACAACGGTCTTCAAATTATTTCAAATGCAGAAGTGGAGTGGTCGGGTTTAACTATGGTTGGTGGAGTGTCTACGTCCGGACACAGAAGGGTGCAAATGGGTATTTACCAAGGTTTAGAACCAATCAGTGAATTAACAATGGTAGAAAGTGCGATGTTTGCGACCCGGGAAGGCAAGCCAACGGAGCAAGTTGAGCAAACGGAGGAACCTGAGGGACTTTTACGAGTTACCAGAACAACTACTGCGACAACAGAATATGTCCTAAGAGGAGAGAAGGAAGTGTCTTATTTAGGAGTTTTGGAAGGAGCACGGGTAGAATGGGCTGCTTACGAAGTGTTCGGGCCGGATGAAGAACTACTAGGTAAGGCAGAGACGCTAGTGGATGATATTAGGAAATTGGCTCAATTGCCAAATCTAAGACAAAAACCTACTCAAGATAACCCATAAGACGGTAGATTTCGGACTGCGGTGTAAGAGGCCAGGAAGAATCTTTAAGACAACTGGGGCAAGGGGCACTAGTGGGAGAACGGTGAAAAAACTTTTCTTTTAACAATTGAGGGTGGGACTGAGAGGCGTTTTGGATTTTTTCCCAAACAGCTTTAAGGGGGACAGTGAAAGAATAAAATTCAGTCCAAATGGATGAAGCCAGGGAAAGATTAACCAATGGCCAAAAGGAAGTAATGCTGGGAATCATTTTAGCTTGAATCGGTTCATTATTTATAATTCCATAAGCATTCCAAACTAAATGGCAGAGCAAATTTTGGGGACTGGCTAGATTTAAAGAAAAACCACCAAAGGACACGAGAACCGTACTAGTCGGAGGAAAAGGTTCAGTGTCAAAAATATCAATTTTAATCTGATTGCCAGGATCAACTAAAACCAAATAAAAACGGTCCCGGGGAGGGGTGGTGAGTTCATTAGTTTTGGCATAATCATGAAAATGGGAAACTAAAAAATCTCCGGAAGAAACGGCTTTTGGGCTTATGGCAGAAAGTGACGGGATGACCAAATCAAGATCGTTGAAAGGTCGATTTAGATGGATATTATTTTTACCCAAATAATGACCTAAGGCCAGTCCTCCGACAAATATTGCTTGAGGTAGATTGAGATATGGGAGTAGTTTGGTTAAAAAATTTTCAATACGCAATTTATCGGTGGAAGGATAGTTGATTAGGAGAGGTGAGGTCATTTAATCATTTTTAACATGCCGATTTGACGATCCTGATAACCTTGTTTTTGATAGAAATTATGAGCGGGATTAAAACTGTTTACATTGAGCCAAAGAGAGTCACAACCGGCGGACTTTAAATAAGTTTCAATTTCTGTGATGAGTAATTTACCAACACCGGAAGTACGGTTGGATTCATTAACAAAAATGTCGGTAATAACACCAAGCTTGGTGGGAATGACTTCAAGTAAATTGTCGTCAGATTGGGTTTCGATAAATCCGGCAACAAAACCGATTGGAGTAGTGTGGTTTTGAGCAATATAAATTTTTCCCTGATTTTCAGATACTTGATCAATTAACTCTTTGGTAAAAGTGGGTCCGTAATCTGGTTGGTGACGGAGACGTTTCATGGGGTCGTGGGCCACCAAATAATCATGCATTTGCTCGACCCAGCTGGTAAGTTGAGGAATGTCTTGGGAGGTAAAATCTCTGATGGTTATAGACATGGTTTTATAAATTTAAATAATTGTACAGGAGTTTCAAGAGATAGTGTGATATATTACGGTATGAAAAAAAGATCAGAGAGATTGGCCCAGGTTCATGGAAGAATACAAGAAGCGGTCGACTTTATGAGGCAGCGAAAATGCTACGGACTCGACACAGAAGATCCATTTTGGAGCACTACCATACCTGACAAGAATGGTAATAACTTGTCAATTATTATGACCGGAAACAAATGGAGGGCTGAAGATGGTTTAGGTGAAGTAGAAGCCAGAAGAACGACAACTTTAATAGTAAGCCCGCTTGACCCAAAGACTCAAAGCATGGGTGTTGTTACTTTGAAAGAGAGAGCCCCTTTAGTCGCTACCGGCTCGTCTAAGATTACAAGTTCTACCCTAATATCCGAAAATGACAACGGTATTACTTTTGAGGTCACAACCTCGGGTAGATATAGGGTTGATACGGATAGAGTGTCGTTTGAAGGTTTACAAGTGAGTATAGACAGTACACAAGACTGGATTTCCCCGAACAGTTCCCGCTTAAACGAAGAAGTATTGCGCCAGGCAGAAATAGTGTTGAGAAGAATACGAGATGCAACCCAAATGCCACAGGTGAGACAGAAACAAGGGTAAAAGTTGAGAGTAAAGACGGGTTAGTTCAACCCAAGTTAAGGGGTATTAAATCGAGCGAGTAGAATAGCTCGCAAGTTAAGTTTGAAAATAAATTACCCACATTGGCGGTTTGCTTAAAGCCAAATTTTTCGTATAAGTGGCGGGCGGATAAATTATTTTCTGAAACAAAAAGAAATATTTTTCGGGGAGAAAGAGAGATGGATTGAAAATAGTTAAGCACTTCTTGAAGAGCAAACTGAACTAGCCGGGTTCCAATCCCCTGCCCCTGATAATCTTTGGTGACAAAAACCTCCTCAAATTCGACAACTCCCAAAGAGGGATCTTCTTTTAAGCACCATTGTAAAATTCCAACAATTTGGTTGCCATCTTGGGCGATAACAGTGTGATTGTGGGACAAGTAACAGTCAAGGCGGGATGAGGCCAAGGAAGCGGGATAGTGTTTGAAAAAAGATTCGAGGTGAGGGCGGTGGGCAGTAGTAGCAACAGAGACTGATGTCATTTTCTTTCGATATTAAAGAGGGAAGACTTTAAAGTTAAAGCGCCGGGGGCGCGGAGGGTAAAAATGTCTTTAAAATCTCCGCCATCAAAACTAAAGTCACCTTTATCGGTAGAGAGCCGGACGGTTTTGGTATAACCACCGGTCGAGTAATCAACAGAAACGGAATTAACAGAGGACACGGGACCACCTTTACCCTCAACCTGGCGTCGGAGCTCGTCCCGGCTCCAGGCGTCTGAGTCACAGGAGCCAAGACAATTTTGAATTTGGGAAAGATGGGAAGAATCGTTGGTTTTAGAAAAATACAAAACGGCATTAATAATGTCAGCAAACTCGTCACCGGTAAGCCAGGGGTGGGAACGGCCAGCCGAGACATTGCTGCGAGTCTTGTACCAACCTTTGTAGTACCAAGACGATCCAGCCTGCTTTTCATAAGAGTCGTTTGGCCAACAACCCTGATTACCACAGGGGGTGTCCCAGTTTTGGGGTGTGGAGTGGCCCAAAGAAGAATAACCATAGTTAGCACCACCCGAGGTTGAGGCATACATGGTAGAAAATATGTTACCGGTAGAATTACTTTTTACGACAAGACCACGTGTTTCCTCAACTGCCCTCTTCCAAGTGCCGCCAGCCTCATAGCGGGAGCGCTTGTAGACCTGACAGGCTTCGGTGACACAAATAGAACCACTTAAGTTATTGGTGTAGGAAATGGCATAGGTACGGGCGGCTATGGCTTGGGCTTTGAGGGCCTCAAAACCACCCTGGTCGCCCCAACTAGAGGGCATTTCGGCAATACCAACTAAATAGTTTTCTTCAAAGGGGAGAGTGCCTACGCTGGTTTTGATTGACCCTGGAGAATCGAGTTTTTCAATTTTAATATCACCGTAGTAAGCCTTAAGAATTGTTTCAAAATTTTGACCAGCTTTAGACCGACCAAACGCACCGAATTGAGACATACCCTTACGGTGAGGTGCCCCAAAGGAAAACCCAGCAAAAGCGGGAGAGAAACCAGGATTATAGTCGGCCCTTGAAGCAGGGTCATCAGAACTACTGACGTCACCAACCGAGGTGTTGAACATGGCGTTTTTCTCAGCAATCAAAGATTGTTGGCGGCGGGAAAGTTCGGCTTTGTAGGTTTCGGCTTTAGTGATTTCTTTTTCTAAAAATCCAAAACGAGACTCGAGGTTTTTTCTGAGGGCGGCAAGTTTAACTTTTTCTCCTTCAAGTTTGCTTTTTTGAATATTTAAAGAAGTTATGCCATTAACATGAGCAATAATTAAATTACGGTCTTGAGAAATTACTGACTGAAACCAAGTGAATTGACGCAATAGCGACGTGCTTTGGTCGGAGGCGAAAAAGATGAGGTAGGGATTATATTTTTTAGAATTAATATAATAGCGACGGACACGCTGGGAAAGAAGAACTTTTTGGACTTCCAGATCGATCTGACGGTCTATTAACCGAGTACCAAGATCATTAATTTTTGCCTCAGCAGCATTAATTTGAGTTTTGGCGGAGGCAATTTTTGATTTTAATGAGGTTGTTTCCTGTTTTAAAGGCTTAATGGCGTTTTCAAGCTCAGAAATTTGGCGGGTAATGTCACCAATTTCCTCGTCAATAGTTTTGGCAAACACAACCGGGGAGAAGACTCGGATTACTAAAAGAAATAGTAGGAAAAAACGGACTAATTGAGGCACTAGTTATTTTAACACCATGATATACTTGAGCCATGATACGGGTAAAAGTTGAAGGGGTATTATTGGCCGCGGCCATAGCACT
>Ga0172379_10001773_pt1 | contig 41300 bp, 46 predicted proteins | sample GrowelOW334metaG_FD_119756 | JGI IMG/M metagenome (GOLD analysis project Ga0172379, IMG submission 119756) | Groundwater microbial communities from an aquifer near a municipal landfill in Southern Ontario, Canada - Groundwater well OW334 metaG | ecosystem: Environmental > Aquatic > Deep... | reverse complement strand
GAGACCCATGAAGCGGGCGCGTTTGACCGCGGTGGCCAGCTGGCGCTGGTACTTAGCAGAGATGCCGGAGCGCTTCCTGGCTATGAGACGGCCGTGCGGGTTGATGAACCGGCGCAGGATCTCGGTATCCTTGTAATCGATCTGCCTGATATTATGCTGGCTGAAATAACACTGTTTTTTCATGTTGGTTGGATAGATTGTTTAGAATGGTATGTCGTCAGGATTGATCTCTTCCTTCGGATACTCGATCGTATCACCGCCTGGGGCTTCCTCGGCTGGGGCATCGCCCTTCGCTCCGGCTGCCGAGCTGCCGGCCGAACCGGAGCCTTTGGATCCGAACTGGACGTTGTCAGCGATGATCTCGGTGCGATACTTCTTGCCGCCGGCGGCATCGTCCCATGAGCGGGTCTGCATCCTACCTTCCACGTAGGCTTGAGATCCTTTCTTGAGATATTGTGCGCAGAGCTCTCCTAAGCGAGCAAAGACGACGATATTGTGATAGTCGGTGTTCTCCACGCGCTTGCCGTCCTTGTCCTTGTAGACACGGTTGGTAGCTACGCTAAAATTGACGACCTTGGTGCCGGAAGGCAGTGCCTTGAGCTCCGGGTCCCTGGTCAGATTTCCGATGATGAATGCTTTGTTGATATACATGGTATATAGATAATATTAAGCCTCTTTGACCATATCATCAATGCTCTTGTCCATGTCTTCTACTGATGCCGGAACAGCCGGGATAACCGGAGTTTCCTTCCTGACGACCACGGCCGGGGCATCGATGGAGGAGGACAAGAATGGCCTCTTGGCTATGGCTTCAGCAACAGCCGGGGCATGCTTGCCGAGATAGGTATTCTCGCGGATAGTGGTGATAACCAGCATACGGAGAACCGATGGCATGACTTCGATAGCCTTCTTCAGTTCCTCGATCTTGCCCGTTCCGACTTCGAGCTTGATCCAACCGAAATAAGCGGCATCGAACTTATCATACGAACCGGCGACGGTCTTCTTGCGGATAGTATAGGCCAACTTCTCATGCCGCGGCGCTCCGTCGGCAATGACCTCTGCCCCACCCTTCTCCACGACCGCTCGGATGGCCTCGGCTTGCGCTGAAACCTGCTCCTCCGGCACGCCTGCCAAGAGATATCCGATCTCATAGACAGACTTCTGCTCGTCTCGAATGTTTTCGTCCATTGTTTTGCAGTCAGTGGTCCCTATTCACGCATAGAGCGAGCTTGGGAACCCGTCTGGCCTTTATTAGAGCCGCGCGGGACTGGCTGCGATTAATTTGTTAATACCATTCGAGAGTATCACGCCCCGTTCCTTTGCGCAAGAATGCATCAAAGAGGCCTGGTCAGAGTACCACAGGCCGGTTCAAGGAACGTTCAAAAAAGGTTCAAATCCTGATGAATTTTTGTTCAAATTTTGATGAATTTCTAAAGTGACTCTATCTTTTCTCTTAGCTGATTAGCATTCCCATGACCCAATAGCCCGACAGGATCCTCGATCGTGTGTTCACACAATCATAGTGTCGAAGCCATAACCGCGACACACAGTATGAATTGCCTACTCAGTATACAAAAATACCTCCGTCTTGCCAAAATAAATTGACAAGGGTCAGAGGTATTGAGAGTCAGAGGTTCAGGGCCTAGGATTCGAGCGTCAGTTGCGGGACGACCACACGAGAGCGGCCGTCGGCAAGCCAGACGCCGACGTACGAGAAGCGGAGCACGCGGGCCCAGAGCCTGCCAACGCTCCGGCCGACGAGAACCACGAAGAACTCGTCACCGACCTTGAACAGGAAGAGTGTGGCATACCCGTCAGGGTGGAGCCATTCCGGATGTTTCTTCACGAACTGGATGATCTGGCCTTGTGAAAGGCGCAGCTTATCCAGATCCACGTTGAAACTCCCGAAGATCTTGCTGAAGTCGCCGCTCCGGACCATCTCATGGACCTCGACTTTGACCGCGGAAACCGGGGACTCCGAGACATTCGTCCGGTAGTTCACGAAGTCCTGATCGAGCCAGCCCGGGAAGAGCTTGGCCTGGTCGGCCAGAAATTCCGTGCCGTCCGAAGCATCGAGTGAGATGTCCTTGCCGGCCGAGATCGACCGGAGGATGTTTGTCGACTTGGGTTTCGGTTGAGTCGCCTGCGCGGCTTGGCCATTGACCCAACATGACTCCTTGCGGAGGAACTTGTTGAGCTCGTCTTCCCACTGGCTGCCATCCTGGCCGCCGAGGTTCACAATGAGTTGATTGAGCGGTCCGGTTGTGAATTCGCGGAGCGCTTTGCTGAGCATGGGATTCATGGTCAGTTTCCTTTTCTGTTTGTTGTTGATGTGTGGGTACTGGAGTTCGCCACAGCATCCAAGGGCCTATCTTAAAGCCCTTAAATGCCATGGCGAATCCTGCAACTGCTCTGTAAGGGAGCCTTATTTGCTGCTAAAATTATACACCATTTTTGAATCAAAAGTCAATAGCACTAAATAATATGGCTTTTTATGGCTAATTAAAGGCTTACTTCCTAATAAATAGAGGCTTTTCTGGCATCTTGTTTCCCCCCACCAGATTCCCAATAATTTTAGAGGTCTCGGGCATTATGGGTGCCAACATACGACCGATTAGATCCAATCGAACACACAAATCAATAATTATCTCCTGCGCAGCTTTCTTGTCCGTTTTAATTAGTTTAAATGGTTCTTTTGATTGAATTATTTGATCTGCTTCCGCAACTTGCTTCCAGATCAAGTTAGAGGCGGCCTGAATGTTGTATAAATCCAAAGCATTTCTAAAATCTTCAGGAAGTTCACCATTAGAAACCTTAACGGGCGAATCCAGATTATCCGTGGCCATCTTCATGACCCTGCTCACCAGATTGCCCACGCCATTTGCCAGATGCGCGTTGTAGGCCTGTTTGAACATGTCCATGGTGAATGGGCTGTCTTCGAAGGGGTGGATCTCACGAGCGACGTAGTAGCGTAACGCATCGGTGCCATATTCCTTGACGATCTCCAGCGGATTGACAGTGTTGCCGAGCGACTTGGACATCTTCACGCCCCCCTCACCGGTGATGAAGCCATTGATGACGATGGTCTTGGATGGCGGGAGGCCAGCCGCCATGAGCATGGCTTGCCACATGGCTGATTGCTGACGGATATTGTCCTTGCCACAATATTGGATCATACCACCGGTCTCAACGTGCCACTTCTTGAAATCTGCCGGACGAGCCGGCCAGCCGATGGCGGAAATATAATTGACCAGAGCGTCGAACCAGACATACATGACTTGGGACTCGTCGCCGGGCACCGCAACACCCCATGGCATCTTTTCCTTGAGCCGAGAGATGCTGAAATCTTCCAGTCCCCTACTGACAAAGGCCTTGATCTCATTGAAGCGGAAATCGGGCACCACGAAGTCCGGGCGCGATGCATACAGATCGAGAAGCTTCTGCTGAAAAGCACTGAACTTGAAGAAATAATTCTCTTCTTGGATGACCTCGACCTGTTGCAATGGATGCAGAGGACAGCGGCCATCTACAAGCTCCGAATCAGTCTTCTCCAGCTCGCAGCCAACACAATATTTGATCGAATAGTTCTTCTTGTAGATGAACCCGTTATTATCAACTATCTCCCAGAATGCTTGCGCAGCCGCGATGTGATGTGGATCGGTCGTGCGGATGAAATTGGCTTCCGGCATGACCCCAAGCGTCGGTAGGAGCTCCCTGAACTTGGCCGAAATCTGGTCACAATAGGTCTGGGGGTCGAGGCCATGTTCTCTGGCCTTCTGATAGATCTTGAGGCCGTGCTCGTCGGTGCCGGTATTGAAGAAGACTTCCTGCCCGGCGATGACGCGGGTGCGGGCGATGATGTCGGCCCGGATGAGCTCCATCGCAAATCCTATGTGCGGCTCCGCGTTGACATACGGCAGAGTCGTAGTGATATAGAAAGGTTTGTTCATGACTTGCCGGCCATCGCCCGCTCGGCGATCTCGGCCTTCTTGTATCGGTCGATGTCGTTGACATATTCCATGAGCGCCGCCGAGAGCGGTACTGCGATGAGCGCGCCGAGGAGACCAGCGAATTTCGCGCCGATGACCAAGGCCAGGATGACCACGATCGGCGAGATGCCGACGATCTTCTTGACCACCAGCGGATAGAAGAGCTGGTTCTCGAACTGCTGGAGGATGACGTAGAGGCCGATGACCAAGAGGCCCTTGCCGGGGCCGGCGTCGACGAAGGCCAGCAAGACGGCCGGCACTGCCGCCATGATCGGGCCGAAGACCGGGATGATCTCGAGGACCGCCGCGAGTATGCCGAGGAGGAGAGCGTGCGGGATGCCAATGATCATGAGGGTCAGATAGACGAGGACACCCATGATCACGCCGAGGAGGATCTGGCCCTGCAGCCAGTAGCCGATCTTGCGCTGGGAGCGCTTCCAGAGGTCGATGATGTAATCATGGTGCTTGACCGGGGCCACGATGCGCAGGAATTGATCCACACCCTCTTCTTGCACGGCGAGATAGAAGGACAGGACGACGATGAGCGCCAAGGAGAGCAGACCGCCGAAGATGACGCTAGCCGTCTGGAGAGCCCCAGTCGAGCTGCCGACGATGAATGATTGCAAGCCGTTGACGAAGTCTGACAATGATATACTCCCTGCCGATATCGGCGTTGAGCCAAAATCGATACCGATGGACTGGAATGGTGCCCAAATCGATTCTAGAGAGATCGTGCGCGGCACGTTAGCCAAGAAAGAGATGAGGTCATTGAGGGCGATCGGGAAGAAGAATATGAGCAGGACTCCGACGACCAACACGATGGCTAGATAGATGAAGATCACCGCCACTATCCGATGGATACGCAAACGCTTGAGTCTCCTCACCACCGGTTCGATGGCCGAGGCCAGGATGACAGCTGCGACGACGGCAATGACGACATCGAAAACATAATAGAGGGCCGCAAGGAGGAGGCCGATCAGGAAGAATCTGATGATCGTCCCCGTAGTGATCGCGCTCAACGGGTTATGAGAGGGTTCCGACATAGAGCCATTGTAACCTTTTAGGTGAATTTGACAATCGGAACTAGCGTCTCTGCCTTAGTCCTGCCGATCAGGGCGAGATTGAGGCCTTCGTTGACGAATATTTGACGTGCCAACTTCTGGATATCGGTTGCCGTCACGGCATTGACCTTGGTGATGAACTCTTGGGGCGACTCGATCTCCCCTTTGATGGTCTCTTCGAAGCCGGCGAACTCCGCCCGGGCTTCCGAGGTTTCGAGCTCGAGCAGGGTCGTCCCGGCGATATTATCCTTGGCCTTCTTGAGCTCGGGCTCTCCCACCAGCTCATCCTTGAGCTTGGAACATTCTGCGAGGATCTCCTTGACGGCAATCTCAACTCTGGAGTTATCGACCCCAGCGGAGATTGTCAATTCGCCATGATCAGTGAATGAGTAGTCCGATGTCCTGATGTAGTAGCAAATACCGAGCTCGTCTCTCATCTTACTGAAAAGGCGCGAGCTCATACCACGGCCCAATATTGTGGACATGACATGCATAGTCGGGATGCGGCTGTCATGAATGGAAAATGTACGCAGAGCAATGACTAGGTGAGTCTGGTCTGTCTCCTTGGATTCTGTAGCAACTTGAGGATGGTTCTGCCCCTCACGGACCGGCACCTTGCCCTTCTTGGCAGAAGTCGGGATCTTGGCGAAGGCCTGGCTAATCTTGGCAGAGATGGCCGACTCATCGAATGATCCAGCGACCAAGACGGTTGTGGCCTTGCTCACATAGTGGTCAGCGCGATATTTGAGGAAATCTTTCTGATCAAAAGAGTTGATCGTCGCCTCCGTGCCAATGACGTCCCAGCCAGCTGGCTGGTCGCCATGCATGAGATGGGTCAGAACATTGTGAACATGCCTCTGAGGCAAGTCTTTGTACATACGCAGCTCCTCGATGATCACACCCTTCTCCTTCTTGATCTCAGCTTCGTCGAAAAGCGGGTTCTGATACATGTCGGAAATGACGTCAATGAGGGTATCGAGATGTTGGGCGGCCGCTTTGGCATAATAGCCGGTATATTCCTGCGAGGTGAAGGCGTTGTAATGCGCGCCGAGCCCGTCGAGCTCGCGGGAGATGTCGCTGGCCTTGGGCCTCCGCGGTGTGCCCTTGAAGACCATATGCTCGAGGAAGTGGGATATACCACTAGTCTCCTTTGACTCATATTTGGAGCCTGCTTCGACCATGACGAGCACGGTCACGGACGGGTTGTCGGCCATAGGGATAGTGATGAGGCGCAGGCCATTCGGCAGGATCGTCTTTTGGAATTTCATGGATTAAATGTAGCAGGTTCCCTACTTAATCTCTAGTTCCCCGCCCTCTTCGAGTTTGATGAATTCAATGCCGTTCTGGCCGAGGACTTTTTCGGGTAACAGATGTTGGGTAGCTCCTCTCAACCCATCATGGACGGGAAATGCTAGTCGCGGCCGGAGCTTCAGAGCATAATCAATGCTCTCAGACAGTTTGAGCCACGGGCCAGCGACAGGTAAGGCCAGAACATCTACTGATCTGTGTGGGTCAGTCAAAGCATCACCAGGGAAGAACAATTTGTTTTCGAGAAAGAATCCGATATTGGAAACGGGCGGGATCGAGCTATGCATGATGGCATGCTTCTCTCCGTACGCCTCGATATGCACGCCCTTCATATCTATGACATCGCCATGCTTCATGATGTGGTGCTTGATACCGTCCTTGGCGAGGATCTCTCCTACGGCATCGTTCGCAATGATCGAGATGTCCGGGGTGTGCTTGAGCATGGCCTTCAAAGACTCGATATGGAAATGATCGGTATGCTCGTGGGTGATGAGGACGATGTCGGTATGCTTGACCTTGTCATGCTCCTCGATCGAATAGAAACCTGGGTCGGTGATGATCCTAGTCTTGCCGACATCGATGACCATGCAACAGTGTTTGAGTTTCTTGATATGCATAAGCGGATTATAGCAACAAGCAAGGACATGAGACAGCTTGCTGGCTCAAAGTCCGAGCGCCGTTGCTAAAGGAGCAAAGCGACTATAGCAGAAACAAAACACCCGCTCAGTCTCCGAAGAAACTGGCGGGCGGTGTTACTGACGGCCTAACTCAAGACGATGGTTTGATAACCTGTGGAAAACATCTAATACGGCTCTATTTAAGCTTATTCTTCAGAAAATCAACCAAGTCCTTCTCCCCCACCCTCTCCTGCTTGCCGGTATCGCGGTCACGCACGGTCACGCCCTCGTCCTTCTCCAGAGTATCGAAGTCCACGGTGATGCAAAACGGAGTGCCGATCTCGTCTTGGCGGCGATAGCGCTTGCCGATGTTGCCATTGTCGTCGAATTCAGCCGAAAAATGTTCACGGAGAGACTCATATATCTCGCGGGCCTTAGACACCAGGATTGGTTTATTCTTGAGTAGTGGGAAAACGGCCACCTTTATCGGAGCTATCTTGGAAGGAAGCTTGAGGAAGATCCTCTTCTCTCCGCCCAGTTCATCTTCCGTGTACGCTTGATCGAGGAACATGAGAACGGCACGATTCAGTCCTGCCGAAGTCTCGACTATGTGAGGTATGAATCTTTCCTTTGTCTCTTCATCAAAATAACTCAAATCTACGCCTGAAAATTTGGAATGTTGAGAGAGATCCCAATCTCCCCTGGCATGGATACCCTCCACTTCCTTGAATCCACCTAGGGATCGAAAATCGAATTCAATATCGTATGCTTCGGAGGCATAATGAGCCAACTTTTCATGTTTGTACCAGCGAAGACGAGACTGGTCGATGCCCATCTTGAGATACCAATCCCATCGCACCTTCTTCCATTCTTCATAGAGGCGAGCGGTGTCTTCCTTCTTATGGAAATATTGCATCTCCATTTGCTCGAATTCACGCGTTCGGAAAATAAATTGCCTAGCCGCAATCTCATTGCGGAAAGCCTTTCCCACCTGTGCTATGCCAAAAGGCATCTGGGGATGAAGCGAATCTACAGTGTTCTTGTACTCGAGATATATTCCTCCACACGTCTCAGGTCTCAAGTAGACGACATTGTCTTCACTCAGGGTGTCGACCGGCGAGCCGAGGTTAGATTTGACCATCAGCGAGAACTTGCGCGCAGGGGTAAGGTCAGAAGAACCGCAATTTGTACACTTCAACTTCTTGGCGGCGCGGAGCTTATCGAGCTCGATATTTATGAACTCAATCGTCGCCTTGTCCGCACTTATGCCAAACGATTCGAGCAAGTGATCAGCTCGCATCCTGTTCTTACAATTCTTACAATCGACTTGGGGGTCATCAAAATTTCCGACATGACCAGAAGCTACCCAAGTCTTGGGATGCATGAATATCGCGCTGTCTAGACCGTAAACATCATCTCGTAGTTGGATCATGTCGCGAAGCCAGGCATTACGGATATTATCTTTCAGAAGAAGGCCGTAGTGACCATAATCATAAGTACCCGGCAACCCCCCATAGATCTCCGATCCCTGGAAGATGAAGCCGCGGCGCTTGGCGAGGCCTATAAGCGATTCCATGAGTTCTTCTTTTTTGGACATATGGGCATTCTATACAAAGCGGCTACCGGACGCAATCGCATCACTCCGTCACGATCTCGTTACCCTTCACAAATGACGAGTCCGTGCTGAAGCTCGTCGTGAGGTAATCCTGGGTACCCTGGAGATTGGTCTTGGTGAAGTTGTCTACCGCGGACAAGATGGCCCTGTTCACGAGGATAGGGACCTGGCCGATCTGGTCGACGCTCGGCAAGAGAGAGACCTGGAATTGCGCTTCACGGCGACCGGATGTCCCGTAGGTATAGGCGTTGAGCGATCCGATATTCCAAGTGACGGTGCCACTGTTGGTATCATAGGTGACATTCTCCGCCGCCGGGCTGACCTGGTTCAGCCAGGTGACATACGGGGGCAGGGTAGCCGAAACGACGGCATTATTGATAGCGCTCGAAGTGTTGTCCACCGTCCAAACTACGGTGTAAGTCGTCTTTTGTTCAGCCTTAGGCGGGATGAGTCCGGTGTTGAGGAAGGCGCCGCCGGTCCGGATGATCCGGCCGGACAACGAGACATTCGAGGAGATCTTGAGGTCTCGGCTGATCTTGGTCGTGTTCTCCGGCACATTCGAGGTCATGCGATCGCCGGAGGCACTGGCCTCTACAGTGATGAGGGGGTTGACCACCGGACGCGAGGCCGAGCTCTGGTCTACGGGCAGGATAATGAAAGAGACGCTCCCCCGCGCCCCAGCCGCTGCCGAAGCAAGCTCCGAGTTGGTCTGTTGGTTCCAGATGATGTCGTCGGTAGCCGAGCGGAAATAGCCGCCGAGAGCGGTCACTTGATTCTTGTCATAGGCGGAACCGGAGAGATGGGCGGTCAAAACCATATTGGATACTGATTCCGGCAGATTATTCGACCAGTTGATGGTCACATTGATCGAACGACCGAAGCGGCCGGCATAATCGGTCAAAGAAGTATTGTTATCGGCGGCGATCCCGAGCGAGATGAAAGGCTTCTCTATGGTGATATCCTGCTCCGCGCTCATGAAAGACGTGCCGATAGCCACGGGGTTGTTCGGATTCTGCGCCCCGATATTGAAATGGAATGCCCTCAAATCGCTGTCCTCTCCGGACAAGACTCCTTGGATGACGATCGTGCGGCTAGACCCCGGGGGCATGTCGCCGATAGACCAGACCGAGCTGTCAGAGGAAGCCGGTTTGATGGAAGCCGACCGGAAGGTGTAGCCGAACGGATAAACAGCTTTGAGCAGGACATTCTTGAGAGGATTCTCTGAGTTCGATTTGATATTTACGGTGATATCGAAAGGGGCTCCTGAAATGACTTCCTTATAAGAGGAGACCGATAAGACGACCGGAGAAGAATTGACCAGAACATCATAGCTCTGCTCTTTGGTGAACACGGAAGAAGAGTCAGCGATGCCGTAAGTGACCGTCGCCTTGAGCTCCTTATGGGTATTCTCTTCCCCGAAGATGATCGCGCGTACCACTCTGGTGGCCGATTCCCCGGGCTTGAGGTCGCCGAGCGATTGCTCGTAATAATCCATGGATTTCGAAGTGTCGTCGGGGTCAGTCGTGCCGGCCGGGAAGCTGACCTTGAGATCAGTCGCTTTCAGGGTGACGCTATTCTTGTTCGTGATCACCAATGATAGCGAGATCGGTGCGCCGCCGGGGATCGAGACCGGGCCGCTTATGTCTATGCTGATATTGTTGGCAGATATCAGATTGCCGCCGTTCCAAAAGACATATGCCCCGGCGCCGACAGCGATGACGCAGAATACCGCGGAAACGATGAGTAGCTTGGTAGAAAATGACATTGAATGGTGTCCTGTTTGTGTCCCGTAACCAGTCGAGTCCGCTTGGGCTTCTTGGGGATGCTCCCAATCGGTCTTCATCTCTGATGTCTGATCGGAAAATCTCAATTTGCGGCGCGTACGCACATCCGGTGCATTCCTCGAGTAGAGCGAGCGTTTGAGGTCTTCTAAGCGGTTGCTGTCATCCTGCGGCATCGCTCAATTATAGCAACAAGTGAGGACGGGAGACAGCTTGTTAGAGATGGCTCTCCTTTAAGGCCTTATTGATATGCCGGTTGATAGATGCCCTCTTTGTCTCGGCACGCTCGAGCGTCGTCGAGTCTTCCAGACAGGCCGGTTCCAAGAATTCGGCCAGGTCGTCGCCACCGCCGATGTATCCCAAGGCATGCAATATCTGCAAGGCAGAGATCGATTCGATGGTGTTCGCCTTTTCCTGGTCGAGCTCGGGATTGTCCCGCAAGAATGACCGGAAGCTTTCGACTCGCGAGAATAGTTCGGAGTGAGCTTCCTCTCCCTGGAGCAGGCGCCGGAGCAATAGCGCGATGCGGGCGATCAATTCAGCGTCGCGTCCTCTCAGGGACATAGCCGACACATCACTGGCGCTAGTTAGCCTCCACAATTCCTTGCCCCGAACGAGCGAGAAAGTTCCGAAGGAATAATCTTGTGTCGAATACCGTAGCTTCGACTTCTCTAAACGAATGCCCTGCGCCGCGGCCGTGATCAGCCCGAAGTCGCGCGTGAAGATCGAAAGGAGTTTTCCCGCTTCGCCATAAGCGCGCGAGTCTATGATGAATCCTGGCGTACTGTGGATGGCGTGCATGGCACTACTTGAGTCCGAAAACGGCGCCATATTCTATACCCGAGAGATTGGTGGCTTCTTTAATCTTGGTTTCGTATTTGCTAACCAGGGGTTTCATGTCATCAGTAGCAACCACCACCGCCTTGTCCCCTACGGACAGATTCTTCTCCTTCCTAGCATCTTGGATCTTCCTCAAAAGTTCGCGGAGGTCGCCTTCTTCTTTGAGCTCGGGGGTCATGGTGGTGTCGAGTTTGTCTTCAGCGGCAGCGAAAATAATCTCTTTCACATTGAGTTCATCTTTCACGAGATTGGCCAATTCGGGTGACAATGACTCTTCCTTGATTGAGAAGGAGCTTAATGGCTGACGGATATTGATCTTCGCAGCCATACGGGCTTCGAGTCCTCTCGAGACAATCTCCCTTACCATCGCCATTGATTTAACTAACTTTTCGTCAAATCCTCGGGTGACCTCCGGCCACTCCTCGAGGTGCACGCTCTCTTTGTCGCCACCGACTTCCTGATAGATATATTCCGCGAAGAAAGGTGTGAATGGGGCCATAACTTTGGCGATGGTAAGCAACACATATTTGGTAGTCTCGAGAGCGACCTGTCTGTCTGCCCCCTTAAAGCGATCGCGCGAACGACGCAAGTACCACTGCGACAAGTCGGCGATGAACTCCCTGATCTCGCGCGTCGGCTCCAGGAATAGGTACTTGTCGAGATCTGCGGTCACATTTGCCACAACTTGGTTGAGTCGCGAGATGATCCACCTGTCTAGAACGTTGGAAGAGACGTCCGAGGCGATCACTTTCTCATCTTCGTACATCTTGTAGAACGATGTGACATTGGCCACCAGGTTGAAGACCTTCTTGTTGACCTCATCGACGGTCTTCTCATCGAAATTCTTAGAATCGCCCGGCTGGTTGACCGAATACATCCAAAAGCGCAAGGCGTCGGCGCCGTATTTGTCCATGAGCATCCACGGGTCGACGACATTGCCCTGTGACTTGGACATCTTCTTGCCTTGGGCATCTAGGATATGCCCGAGGCAGACAACATTCTTGAAGGCCCTGCCCTTGCCCATCAGAACACCGATAGCATGGAGGGTGTAAAACCAGCCGCGAGTCTGATCGATGGCTTCAGAGATGAAGTCGGCCGGATAGCCAGTGGCTTTACGGAGAAATCCGCCAGCAATGAGCCCTTTATTCTCGAAGGGATAATGGTCTTGGGCAAAAGGCATGGCGCCGGAGTCGAACCAGACATCCATGACTTCCTTGACGCGCCTCATCTCACCGCCACAAGAACATTTCAGTTTGACTGCGTCTATGAACGGACGATGTAAGTCGAGCTCATATTCGTGGTTGTGAGGCATCGGCGAGAAATCTAGTTTACGCACTTCAGCATTGGAAAAATAATGCTCCAACTCGTATTCAAGTGAGTCAGACCGATCTTGCCCACTAGACACAGAGACGAGCAACGCTGAAGGAGAGCCGTGGCTGACGACAAGGATGGTCTTGCCAGCATATTTATCTTCAAGTCCGTACAAAACATCGCCCACGCGTTTTTTGATATCCTTGTATGTCTCCGCCCCATCCGGCATACGTTCGAACCGATTCTTGACTACGAACTCGTTCACGAAGTCAGATACCTTTCGGCCATCCCATGCTCCGGCCGTGATCTCACGGACACGATCTTCGACGATGACGCTGGACTCATCGAGACCCAATGTCCTCCTGACGATCTCCGTGGTCTCACGGGTCCTCATGAGCGGCGAGGTCACAATAAGATCAATACCCGCACCCTTGAGTGACTCTGCACTCTTGCTGACTTGCTCCCTGCCAAGCTCCGTGAGGTGACAACCATCATTATCGGTCGTGCTGATGATGCCGAGGATGTTATTCTGCGCTTCACCATGCCGCATGACATAGTAAGTGTTCTTCGACTTCTGCTTCAATTCCTCGACTGATCCAATGACCTTCTTCTCCTTACATGTATCACAGGCCCAGATCGGCAACGGCGTGCCCCAGTAGCGTTCGCGGGAGATGGCCCAATCCTTGACTTCGCGGAGCCATTCGCCGAAGCGGCCATCCTTGATGTGCGCCGGCTCCCAGTGGATGCTCTGGTTCTCTTTGACCAACCTGTCCCGCAGACCAGACATCCTGATGTACCAACTGTCGCGGGCAAAATAGATGAGCGGCGTCTTGCAGCGCCAACAGAATGGGTAGCTGTGCTCATGCTTCTCCTTGTGGAACAAGAGGCCGCGGCCAGCCAGATCCTTGATGATCTCGACATCAGTCACCTCCTCCTTGACGAACTTTCCTGCCAGGAATCCGGCCTCTTCCTTGAATGTACCATCGTCATTGACTAGGTGATATTTGGGTAGGCCCACCTTGGTGCCGAGCTCGAAGTCGTCCTGACCATACATGACGGCCGTGTGGACGATGCCGGTGCCATCTTCAGTAGTGACGAAATCGGCGGCGTAGACTTTGTAGGCGTTCTTGAGCTTCTCTTTTTCCGTCCCGGAGATATTGTCGCGCAGGAATGGGTAGAGAGGCTCGTACTCCATCCCGACCAATTCTTTGCCTTTGAATTCTTTCTCAACAACATATTGCTCTTTGATTACCGACAATCGCGCTTTGGCTAAGATGAGTGAATCGGCTCCCGATCTTATCTGTACATAATCAATGTTTTCGCCAACAGCCAGTCCCACATTCCCCGGCAACGTCCACGGCGTCGTCGTCCAGGCCAAGAAATATTCATTGCCCTTCCCTTTGATCTTGAACTTCACGTAAACAGAAAGATCTTTCACTGTCTCATACCCTTGGGCTAATTCATGCGAAGAGAGGCCGGTGCCACAACGCGGGCACCACGGCACAACCTTGTAATCTTTGTAGAGCAAACCATTCTTATCGGCTTCTTTGATGACATTCCAGACCGACTCCATGTATTCGGGCTTGTAAGTGATATAGGGATCCTTGAGGTCTACCCAATACCCCATGCGCCGCGTGAAGTCCTCCCATTCATGCACAAATGTCCAGACACTCTCCTTGCACTTATCGTTGAAGGCCTCTATGCCGTAAGCTTCGATCTCTTTCTTGGACTTGAAGCCCAAGGCCTTCTCCACTTGGAGCTCTACCGGCAGGCCGTGCGTATCCCAGCCGCCCTTGCGGCGCACATGGAAGCCACGCATGGTCTTGTAACGCGGGATGGCGTCCTTGAAGGCGCGAGCCTCGAGGTGATGGATACCGGGGCGGCCGTTGGCGGTCGGCGGACCTTCGTAGAAAATGAATTCGCCCTTAGGTGAAGGTTTGGCGAGTGTCTGCTCGAATATGCCCTTCTCTTTCCAGAAAGCTAATATCTTCTCTTCTCGTTCGGCGTGTGCGCTCTTTTCGGCCATTGAAGTATGGCCATTCTAGCACTTTTTCATCATTTGAGAATTCACGGCCGGCGGATTGACTAAACCGGTTTTGAGCGTAGTATGCACGACAGAACTATTTCTTATGAAAATCAATCAAGAGTTTAGGAAACTCCAGCAATTGGCCTCAACCGTCGACGGCCGGGAGAAGCTCAAAGACGCTTTTTCCAAAACCGCCGGCTATCACACGTTTGTCATAGACCCGACAACCCTGGAACACCGGACTGGGATCCACGGCGAACACCCCGAAGAAGTGAGGAATACTTTGTTGGAGAGACTGTTGAGGAATCACGGCCTCAAGCACTATGAACGGGCAGAGATGACTATGGCTAGCGGCAAGCTGGCCAGATTCGAGGGATTCGAGTTTCCCATCGTCATGCTCACCGGCTCAAGCCACCAAGACTTGGGAGCGATCGAGTCCCTACTGCTCGACAATGGCATCGCCCTGCCGGTGGCGGGATTGCTCTGCGAAACGGGTAAGTTGAGAAGTCTTCTTTCCCGACTCGTGGCCTAAGAGCCAAATCGCTTTGTTGCGCCGCCCGAGATGATATCGAGGGCGGCTTTTTATTTGTACGGACTACATCCTCTTGGGGACTTTGATGCCGAGAAGCCATAGGCCATCCGTCATAGCTGCGAGGAAGGCGCGCGTCAGGGCGATGCGGTATGGCGAAAGCGGCTCTTTGGCATCGACGATGACGGAGTTGGCGTAGAAGGCGTTGAATGCCCCGGCGAGATTGATCAGGTAACCAGCGATGTGTTGAGGCGTGTATTCGGCGCGGGCGCGTCCCACAATATCGGGGAATCTAACTATCAACCTCTCCAGCAACCCGGCTTGTTCAGGATGCTTCATCGTGCCCGTAGGAGCTTCTCCCGCCTTGTTGAGGACCGACTGCGCGCGCACGGCCGAATATTGCAGGTATGGACCGGAATCCCCCTCGAAAGAGATCGAAGCCGCGGAATCGAAGATGACGTCCCCGCCGATCGCCTGGCGGAGGATAGTGTACTTGATGGCGGCGATAGCGACTTGATCTGAAACTTCGTCAACTTCTATATCCTTGAATTCACGGCCGACCATCTTCTCTTTGACCATCTCTTTTATGTCGTCGATCAATGATTCGGCGGATATGACATTACCCTTCCTGGAAGACATCTTGCCCGAAGCAAATCTCATTATTCCATGGCTCAAGTGCTTTGTTTTTTCCGCTACGGCAGGATCGGTCAATGACATCACCTTGAGCAACACCTTGAAGTATTCATTGATCTCATTGGCCGTCACGATGACAGATTCGGATAGGTCAGGGTATTGCTTGAATTTATCGGCATTCAATCCGAGCTCCTTGGTCTCATAGGTCGGCAAACTATTTGATGTGATAAATACTCGAGTATGTAGGCCGTGATTTTCGCCCTTAAATACGATGGCGCCGTCGCTTTCTTCAAAAATCCCCTTCTTCAAGAATTCCTTAACTGTCTTAATGCCATCATCGGCCACTTCGCTCTCAAAAAAGAACCTATCGAACTTGGTGTCAAGGCGCGCATAGATAGTATCGAAATAATCAAGACTGTATTGTCTTCCCTGCTTGTAGATATCATTGATCTTGGGATCAGACTTATCAAATATCTTTTTGTTCACGTCAGCGATCTCTTTCTGAATAGCCGGGTCGTCATCGTGCGATGCTCCTATGACATACATCTCGCCAAGCAACTTGACCTTATCCGTGACCAAACCAGAAGCGCTAAGCTTTTCTAGGGCGCCGGCCTCGTGAATAAGAGCCCAAATCGTCTTGGCCACATGCAGGCCGACATCTCCTTGATAGCAGGCGCGGATAACTTCGGCGCCCGAGTATTCGATAAGCCGGGACACTGATTCCCCTATTGCGTTCGACATGAGATGGCCGATATGGAAGACCTTGAATGGGTTCGGGTCGGTGTACTCCACCATGACCTGCTTTACCTTAGGAGAGCGCGCTTTCCTAAGGTAAAGCGCCTCTGGGCGATCTATCGCTGCTTTGGTCAAAACCTCATCCTTCACCTTGAAATTGATAAAGCCTGGACCGGCGACGGAAACTGATTCGACAAATTCTGGTTTGTTCTGGGAGAATTCTGCGACAATCTTTTCGGCTAGTGCTTTTGGAGAAATCTTCAGTGCCTTCGCGGCAGCCATCGCGATATTCGTGGAAAAATCACCATGACTGATGTCATCCGGATATTCAAGTGAGATCTTATCCGCTTCAATTCCAAACTTTTCCGCAACGGCTTGCAGAGTTTTGACTAACTGCTCTTTCATTTCTTGTGCTTGCGCAGGATCTGGTCGATGCGGGCGGCGATCTTGCGGAAATCCTTCTCCTTCCGGCCGCGCGTAGTCTCTGCCGCCGAACCAAGCCGGATACCGGACGGGTCAGCCGGTGGGCGGCTATCAAACGGGATAGCATTCTTGTTGACGATGATGCCCTCTTTCTCGAGGCGATCGCTGGCTTCCTTGCCGGGAACACCGCCGGCACCCTTCTCATTCACGACATTGGTCATCCAGGTATCGACAAGGATGAGGTGGCTGTCCGTACCGCCGCTGATGAGCCGCCAGCCGCGCGCCTTAAGCTCATCGGCCATGGCGCGAGCATTCTTGACCACTTGATAAGCATATTTCTTGAATGCCGTGGTATCGGCCTCCTTGAGGGCTACAGCGATGGCGGCGATCTGGTTGACGTGCGGTCCCCCCTGCAGACCCGGGAAGACGGCCTTATCGATCTTCTTGTCCAATTCGCGCGAATCCTTCTTGACGAAGATCATAGCGCCGCGCGGTCCACGCAAAGTCTTGTGCGTGGTTGTAGTAACGACATCGGCGTAGGCGAACGGGGACGGGTATATGCCGCCGGCAACCAAGCCAGCGATGTGCGACATGTCTACCATGAGGATGGCCCCGGCCGAATCGGCGATACCGCGCAGCTTCTGCCAGTCGATGAAGCGTGGGTAGGCTGTGTAGCCCGCCACGATGATATTGGGCTTCTCATTGATGGCTTGCTCGAGGATCTGGTCGTAGTTGATGGTCTCGGTGACCGGGTCGATGCCGTACGGGACCTGGGTCCAGATCTTGCCGGTGAAAGATACCTTGTGACCGTGCGTGAGGTGTCCGCCATGGTCGAGCGACATGCCCATAATCTTCCCGCCGGGCGGGACCAGTGCCGCGTATACAGCCAGATTGGCCGGCGAGCCGGAAAGCGGCTGGACGTTGACGTGCCAGGCATTGGGGCTCAATAGGAATAGCGCCAGCGCCCTGTCCATGGCCAGCCGCTCTACCTTGTCCACGATCTCATTGCCGCCATAATAGCGACGGCCGGGGTACCCTTCGGCATATTTGTTGGTCAATTCAGAGCCCAGAGCTTCCAAAACATCCTTAGAAACATAGTTTTCTGAAGCGATCAGATTGATCACCTTCTTCTGGCGCTTCCGCTCGGCTTCCATGAGTTTCTTCACTTGGATATCTTTCATGATGGAGATATTTTAGCATAGGTAAAAAAGATAGGCCGGATTTGAAAAAAGAAAGAGGAGGGGTGTCCAGGGTCACCTCTGAAACCTGGACTTCCCCTCCTCGCGCCACAAGGCGGTCCTACTGAAACTCATGTCCCGTATCTTTGTCACGACCTCCCCGCGACGGGCCGGTCAAGGGGAGAATCACGGCGATCAAGTCTCCAGCGAACTGCCCGATTGTAGCATGATTCAATTCCTTGCAAAGCCCTTCCTATCCTTCTCATCAAAACCGCCGGCCACCGTCATCTTGGCCTTCAGGACCGGATGCGGGTCATAATTCTCCAAAGTTACCATCTCCGGTCGGAAACTCTCGAGATCCTTCACAGCATCGCTCAAGACAAGCCGTGGGAATGCCTTCGGTTCCCTAGCCAACTGTTCTTTCACCTGGTCGAGGTGATCATGATAGATGTGAGCGTCACCGAGAGTATGGATGAACTCTCCCGGCTCGTAGCCGCAGATCTTGGCGATGATCATGGTGAGGGCGGAATAGCTGGCGATGTTGAACGGCACACCGAGGAACATGTCACAAGAACGCTGATAGAGCATGCAAGATAGCTTGTTCCCCGAAACATTGAAATGGAACAGGATGTGGCAAAGCGGGAATGATAGGGCCTCCCCGGGCCGTGCCATGGCATAGAGATATTGCGGATTCCAAGCCGAGAGGATGGCGTGCTTACGCTCCGGAAAATTCTTGAGAGTATCTACGACCCAAGCCAGCTGGTCGATCTTGCGACCGTCAGCGGCCTGCCAAGCGCGCCATTGTTCGCCATAGATATGCGGCAATTCACCGTGCGCCTTGGCGAAGACATCATCTGTCTTGATTTTATCGACAAATTCTTCGAGAGTCATGGCCGGTAGCTCTCCCTTGTCCGAACGCTTCTTGTAGATCTTGTATGGATAATCGTTCCAGATCGGAACCTTGTGATCCACCAGATACTTGATGTTGGTCTGACCGGACATGAACCAGTAGAGCTCGTGCATGATGCTGTTCCAGGGGACCTTCTTGGTCGTGAGAAGCGGGAATCCCTTGGAAAGGTCAAATCTCATCTGCCGGCCAAACACGCTGGTGTAGCCATTCCCGGTGTTGTGATCATGCTTGACCGCTCCATGCTCTAAGATATCCCGAAGTAGGTCGAGGTACTGATACTCCGGGTGCCGGTTTTTATCATTTTCTGCTTCCATGGTCTTGAGTAAAGAGATCAGTTACCTCCATTGCTACGCTTGAGGATCTCGATCAGTTCCTCCTCCTTGGGGTCGACGAAGTGCTGCCAATCGCGACCATGATATCGGCCGGTTGATTTGTAATCTTTCTCGGGAATATTGGTGAGTTGTGAGAAGAGGATCTGGCCGATGCGCATCTGTGGCCGTAGGACGATCGGAAGCCTGTTGAGATTACACAACTCAAAGGTGATGTTGAGAAAATGGCCCGGATTGATGATGCCGGCAGTATTGTGAATGATGAGGCCCAGCCTAGCTAAACTGCTCTTTCCTGACAGGTGTATGAGATACTTATCAGAACCGAAATGATCAACCGAGGTACCGAGGATACTCACACCGGGGTGCAGGACGAAGAGTCCGGTGTCGGGAATGATGATCTCTTTGGTCTCCGGGAATATCTTCTTGACCGGATCGATGGCCATAGTGGACTCGGAGGTCGTGATCAGGAATTTGTTGCCGAGGAGGATGTCGTAGCTGGCCGGTTGGAGGCGCGCCTCGTCAAAGTCTCTGATGATGATCTCACCTGCCTTGATGGCCTTCTTGATATCTCCGTCGGAAAGATACATAGGCCTATTATTTTACATCAAACGTCTTGTCCGTGCCATAGTACTCGGCCCAGTGAGTATTGTAGTGCGCGAACATGCGCTCAAGGCGGTCTTGGGGCAGTTCGGCAACACCGAGCCGAGCCATCATAGTGAGCAAATCCTTCTTTGCGCCTTCGAGTGATCCCTCGTCTTGTGTGACTTTCTCAAACTCAGCTAGATACCCATAGCCGGCGTTGCGGTCGATGCAGACGTGCACATCACCATTGCCATACTCTTCTCTTTCGCGCGACCATTTGGCCTGATAGGTACAGCCGGCACCGAGCATGACTTGGTCCAATTGTGCCAAACTATGGCTAACTACCACCTCAAATTCGACGCGCTTGACCCCGTTGGAGCTGGTGTCGTCGCCGACCGAAGCCTTCATGACCAAGATGACCTTGCCGTCTGCGTCACGGGTACGCAGAGATATCTTCCGACCGTGCTCAAGCACATCCTTCAGGGCTTTTTGCTTTTCGCTAGGGACGAGCGGGATCAGATTGTTCTCGAGTACCAGCAGATCTGGTGGTAAATTGAAATAATGATTAAGTTGTTTTCCCTTACCTATGAGCTTTGTTTCCGGGTAAGCGGCATGAAGAGCCGACTTAAGCTTATCCGCATTGTCCTTCGAGCCGAGCAGGCTCTTGATTTCCACTTCGTACATGCATGAAGTATAATCTTATCAACAACACTTTCCAATGATGACAAAACCCAAAATCAGTATCATAGTTGCGATCACCAAAGACCGTTCTATCGGCAAAGATGGTGAACTCCTAGTACACATCTCTGATGACTTGAAACGCTTCAAACAATTGACTATGGAGCATCCGATCATCATGGGTCGGAAGACTTTCGAGTCGATCGGCAAGGCTCTGCCGGGACGGACGAATCTAGTGATTACCCACAACCCGGAATTCAAGGCCCCGGACGCGATCGTCTGCTCAAGTCTGGACGATGCCATCGAAAAAGCCTCCGAAATAGAGCTCAAAAACGCCAATGAGAATAAGGAGGTCTTCCTGATCGGCGGGGGTGAGATATACAAGCAGGGCCTCGCAAAAACTGACAGGATCTACCTGACTCTGGTAGAGAGCGATGCCACAGGTGACGTATTCTTCCCTGATTTTGCTGAATTTAAGAAGGTCTTGAAGCGGGAGGATCGGGTAGACGACAAAACCGGCCTCCGGTACGCTTGGGTTGATTTGGATAGATAAGTGGTATAGGCTTTTGCTCAGTTAACAGAACCTACAAAATACAACCTAGGGAGTGACTCCTTATGAAGGCTTCAGCGGCAAACCATACGAGCGAGGCCCTCACTGGCCTCTTTTCAGACACTGGCGACAAATGCGTGCTCGGCCCGAGCTATCGCACTTGGCGACGCCTACAACACGGGCAGGAGAAGATCACCCGTTTCAACCGATATCTTGACGTTTTTGGGCACAAGATGCGGCATCAGAACGGCGACCAACATCGCGCCTCCGTCTGTTTCCTATTCACGGATGCGATGATCAGGATGAGTGAATATTGTGAGCTCGATCAGCTCCTCCTGACTCGGTGCATCAATCACCACGATGAACCGGAGGGTATCACCGGGATCGATACTCCGTGCATCCACAAGACGGACAACGACGATCTCGTGGAATATCTAGTCTTTGCCTGCCTATACGAACAACAGGGCCCCTTGGTCTGGAAAGAGATGCAGAGGAGCTTCCTGCTCCAATTCTGCCTGACCAATCCAGCCTGTTTCCCAGATGATGCACGCCAAGTCATGGCTGATCTGGCCAGGACACGGCGCCATGAAGCCTTGTTCTTCGAGGGTGTGCAGAGAGTCGATTACCTCTACTACGCCTACGAATGCTTCGCCGAACATGGCATCGTGCGCATCCTGCATGAAGTCGCCAACAATCAGCTCGACCGGCTCGACACGATCGCCGACCAACTGCCCGGGTTCCGTCAGGTCGTCTGGACTGCAGAGAGAAGTGATTTCTTGAACAGGTTCGTGGTGTTGATGACTCCCGAGCCACCAACCCATGTGGGGTAGTTCATTTCACGACTAGCGACACGCAAAGCGCCGACATCACTGCCGGCGCTTTTTTGATACAAAAGTTTATTGGGTCGACTATTTGATCTCCACTCCCATCTGTCTGGCTGTGCCAGCGACGACCTTCATGGCCTGCTCGACATCATCAGTATTGAGATCGGGCAACTTCTTGGTAGCGACTTCCTTGAGCTGGGCCTTGGTCATGGTGCCGACCTTGGCGGTATTGGGCTTACCGCTGCCCTTCTCCTTGCCGATGGCCTTGAGGATCAGACTCGAGGTCGGCGGAGTCTTGAGCTTGAAATCATATGTGCGGTCCTCGTAGACTGTGATGACGACCGGGATCATATCGCCCATCATGTTCTTGGTGGCTTCGTTGAACTTCTTGGTGAAATCGCCAATGTTGACGCCAGCCTGACCCAAAGTAGGGCCAAGTGGAGGCGCCGGGGTAGCCTTCCCTGCCGGGGCGATGACTTTGACTGTCTTGGTTATCTTTTTGGCCATGTTGGTGTTGAGTGGTCAGGTTACCTTATACTTTCTTTACTTGCAAGAAATCGAGCTCGACGGGGGTCTCGCGCCCGAACATGGAGACCAGGACTTTGATCTTGCCGCGCTGGGTATCCACCTCGCCGACTTTGCCTTCAAAGTCCTTGAATGGTCCGTCGGCCACCTTGACCAGGTCTCCGATGACGAGGTCTATGGCGTGTTGAGTGTCGCCGCTCTGCATGCGAGCGAAGAGGCTGTCCACCTCTGACTTGTCGAGGGGTACCGGGTAGACGCCGGAGCCGACGAAACCAGTCACCCGCGGCGTATTGCGCACGACATACCAGCTATCATCGGTCACGACCATGTCTACGAGGACATAGCCTGGGTAGATCTTCTCCTCTTCCTCAACGCGCTTGCCAGACTTGACCTTGATCTTCTTCTCGGTCGGGACGACTACGGCAAAGATCTTGTTCTCCATGCCAAGGGACTCGATACGCTGCTTCAAGTTGCGCGCGACGGCATTCTCATAGCCGGCGTAGGTATGGATGGCGTACCAGTTGCGTTCGCCTGTGGTGTGTTGCTTGGTCATATTAGTTGAAGAGGAGAGTGAGGAGCCGGGCAAAGACGAAGTCGGAGACGCTAAGGAGGACGGCGGTCAGAATGGAGACAGCGATGACCGCGGCCGTGAAGCGGATGGTCTCATCGCGAGTCGGCCAGTTGACGTGGCTCATCTCGGCGCGGGTATCTTTGATGTAGTTGCTGAAGCGGTTCATGGTGATGTGATGCTTGTATTAAAAAACCCCTGCGGGGTGATATCTGAGCATATTATACTCATCTTTCACCGAAGTCAACGGCCGCAAATCACGGGTGTGTAAGACCTTGCAGCAATTGGTAAATCATGTCATAACGTGTGCACTAGAGAACATTGTCAATGTAAGATTTTCAACCCTCAACTAACAAGGAGGTGGGGTCATGAACCTCATCGAAAGACTCATCAGGTGGGCCTACGCGCCCGAGGAAGCCAAGCTAGACGGTGTCTACGACCTGGTCGTGCCCATCGACTACGGGTGCGTGACTGACAGAGGCACTGGGATTATCCCAGTGATAACCAGGAATTGCCTCTTGAAGGCCGCGCACATACTATCCGCGGGAACGGCTAGGCAAGTCGGTTGGGCGAACTCGCTGTACTTCGGCGAGACCATGGAAATGATAGACGCCGAGAAGTGTGAATTCGTGGGCAGGAATGGTGTTCGGTCGACCGTATGCACGAACACCATCGATGAGGCAGAGAACCTCATCACTGAGTTCCCCGAAGCTCGCAGGATATTGATCATCTGCGACTGGCGGCATGCGGCGAGAGTCCAATTCATCTGGAGCAAGCTCTGCACAAAAGAAGTAACCATCGTGGCGCTCAATAATCGGTGTTGGGAAAACACTCACCGGAGCGTATTCCTCAAGTGGTCTTGTCTGTTCCTTGCCATGAATATGGCACACCACATCCTGCTCCTGACTATCGGCATCGACAGGCTTCGGAGATTGCACCACCCCGTCAGCAGATAGCAAGCCGCCGAGAGGAGTATCTCGGCGGCTTTTTCATACCTGTATGCTATCCCCTATTTGATCTCGTAAGAGATCGTGACTGTATTGGTGATCTTGGTCTCACCGATCGGGATCTGCGGAGCAGGCGCCGAGACTTCAGCCATCATCGGGCTACCTCCCATACCATAGGTCTTGCGATCATAGTAGCCGTTGTTCTCGGAGAAACTTGTGATACGGACGAGGCGCACGCCGAGCTCCTTGGCGAGGATCTTGGCCTTATTCTGGGCATCGGTGATAGCCTTAGAACGAGCTTCGGCCTGGACTGCATCAGGATCGTCGACTGAGAAATTCAAGCCATTCACATTCTCCACGGCGAGAGAGCCGATCGAGGTGAAGATCGCGCCGGCCTTGGCGAGATCGCGCACCTTGACTTGGATGGACTGGCTCACATCATAGCCGGTGATGATCGACTTGCCGGAAGGACAATAGACAGTCATTCCATAAGAAGCCGCCGGACAGATGCTGTTCTGATATTCATAATGCGGGTTGATATTGTACGACTGGGTCTGGATGTCCTTGTCGGCTACGCCGGCATCGCGGACAGCTTTGAGAGTGGCATTGATCTTGGTCGTAGCCGCAGTCTGGGCATCGGCTACGGTCTTGGCCGTCTCCGAGATGGTGAATGAGAAGGTGGCCACATCAGGCACGGCTACGGCGTCGCCGCTGCCAGTCACTGAGATGCTATTGCCCATGTTCGGGTTGGCCCCGACATAACCGATCTCCTTGAAGGTCTTGATCGAGATGGCGGCTAGAAACACAACAAGTAGGGCTGTCGCCGCTACTGCTGTGCTCCAAAGATTTTTTGGTATGTTCATGTGTGTGATGGTGTTTTAATATTTATTAATGACTCGCAATCAAATAATCATTATAATGATAGCATATGATGTTCCGCCACAAAAATAACAGGAAGATGGGAGGATTTACTCTGATAGAACTTCTAGTCGTCATCTCGATCATCTCCCTCTTGTCATCCATCGTCATCACGGCCGTTAGTAAGGCAAGGACCAAGGCTCGCGACTCCCAACGAGTCCAAACCGCCCGATCACTCACGACAGCCATCGCGCTGTATCGTGCAAACAACAACAACGCATTTCCGGTCCCGCTGAATTCTGTGAACGGATATATGGAAACATATTACCCCACTTCGCCATTGACTGACCCGACCAACGCTTTTGCCCAAGCAATGAGCCCATATATCAAGCCGGTAAATGACCCGATCCGCAATGGCAATCCATACTATTTTTTCGTACTACAGCCGAATGCCACCTGGATATCAAGCAATAGCTGGAGCGGCTTGACCGCATCCTGTAGCGGGCATCGCCTGCTGGTCGTGCATCAGATGGAGAACCCGGGCTCATGGCAGCAGGACTGTCCGGCCTCATCGGTACAACAGATCATCATCTTTTTGGACTAAGGCAGAGATCGACAAGATTCTCGAAGAGAGCCAAGACCGTCATAGGTCCGACACCGCCCGGTACGGGAGTGATGGCAGAGGTGATATCTCTGACCGCTTCGAAGTCGACATCCCCCACTAGCTTGCGCCCGACGATCTCGTCCTCAAGCTTCTCGCCCTTGACCGTGTTGATACCCACATCGACGACTACCGCTCCTTCTTTGACATGGTCTATAGTGATGAGCTTCGGCCTCCCAGCCGCCACTATCAAGACGTCAGCCTGCCTAGTTTCTGACATGAGGTCGGCGGTCTTGCTGTGACAGACGGTCACGGTGGCGCTCTCGTTCTCGGCTATGACCGCGATAGGTTTCCCGACGAGCATGGAACGTCCCACGACCACGACGTGTTTTCCGGCCAAGCTGATCTTGTAGTACTCGAGCAATTCTCTGACACCGCGCGCCGTAGCCGGGAAGATGGCGTCTTCACGGCCCTCGAGCCAGTGTTTGGCAGCAAGCGGCGTCAATGCGTCAACATCTTTCTTCGGATCGATGGCCTCGATCACGTGATCACGGTCTATCGAGATCGGTAACGGCAATTGAACGACTATTCCACGAATGTTTCTGTCGGCATTGCATTCCTTGATAGCTTCAATAACTTCCGATTCGGAAACACTCTCTTTTAAATGTATTTCTTTGACTGTCACGCCGATCTTCTCGCCAAAAACTTTCTTGACCTTGATGAAAGCCGTAGAGTCAGCTCGGTTTCCCACTTGGATGATGGCCACCTGAGGCACGAATGAGAGCGCCTTGATCCTAGCCATCAAAGCAGGCATCAGGGCTTCCCTGGCTGTGCGGCCGCTAATAATGAGAGTGGACATGAGATTTAGCATAGCATACTGAGAAGTTTTCAAAACAAAGATTATAGAAAATCGGCGCAGAGACAAGCTCTGCGCCGATGAAGTAAACAAGGTTCAAGTTCCAAGTGGAACTGCCTCACGCCCACCAGCGTACGGATCGCGATAGCCAGCATTGCCCCAGTAGGCCTTGAACCCGCCGCCGCCCCAATCGGCATGCGCAACCCCGCCGCACGAAGTGCGGGAACGTGGACACCGAGTCCAACCGACGAGATCGAGATGCTTCCCCCTGCCGAACAACCGTTTGGTCAACCAGTAGAAGAAGGCTTCGAGCATGTAACGTTCACGCGCGTCGAGGAAGGCCGTCTTCGTCGCAGACATATCATCCGCTGACTTGCCAAGCCATACCCTGTCCGGTTCGATCGTAGCACGGCAGAGGACCAGGTCAGTCTTGTCGAGACTCCGTTCGAGTGAGTATTCCTCGACCGGGATCTCTTCATAGACCTTCTTGAACTGTTGCTTGCACAGATCGATCGCCTGGCGTGTCGTAAGGCCCTTCGGGCAGTAGACGAGCCAATCAAACCCGAGCTGACGACCAGTGATCTGTGGATTAGACCCCAGAGCCTCGAAATCGACTTCGATGGCAAGACCGAACTCCTTGCAAAACTCTGGCCAGCCGGCGAGGAAATGCTCGAGAGTCGGGTTCTCGCCTTCCAAGATGATAGGCGGGACACGGATGACAAGCGGTTTGGGAACCAGGAGCTTGATCGCCTCGTTGAACGCAACCCAGAACGGATGCTCCTTGGTTTCGATGAGATCCTTGACTTGTCCAACCGTGAGATTGAACGGAATGAGCTTGCGGGCAATTACGACCGCTAGCTCGAAGTACTGGCCGAGAGTGTCGGCGATATCTTCAACTTTTTTCATGGCATACAGCGCTCATCATGCGTACCTAACCATGCCGTGTGTTTCTTAGCTATCGCGAAACGATAACCTAGAAATATTGTCGGCGTGTTTAGGCGTACAATCAGATGCGAATCCCTGGCAATTTTGTAGTTAAATAACCAAGAATTCGCATCTGATTCCTTGGATTTTCAAGGCTAAAAACTAGATATAGTTTATCACGCTAACCACCATTTGTCAATGGTTCGTAACGGCTAAATACCCTTATTTATAGGCCTTGTTTAGGGATTTACCTACCCGACCACCTGGCGAATATACCGGCCGGCAGGAGGCGACCACTCTTGGATTCTTCGATGGTGAGCTCCCCTATCTCTATCTGTCCACCAAACTTTTCCTGGAGAGATAACAAGTTGTTCCTATATGCGATGGCGGAGTATCCGGCGGAATAGCCGTTTATCAAAAAGAATAATGGTTTTGGTTTCAAGAGCTTCTTACAATTCTCGATCAATGGGAGAAAGTGCTCCTCGATCTTCCAAAGCTCATTCTCCGGACCATGGCCGAAGGCCGGCGGATCCATGATGATGCCGTCATAGAGATTGCCGCGCTTCAATTCCCGCTCCACAAATTTCCTGGCATCTTCGACGATCCAGCGTATCGGCTTGTCGGAGAGACCAGAGAGCTCGGCGTTCTCACGCGCCCAATTCATGGCCGCCTTGGAACCGTCGATGTGCACGACCTTGGCTCCGGCCTTGGCACAAGCAAGCGTAGCGGCGCCGGTATAGCCGAACAGATTCAAGATCTCCGGTGCTTCGGTTCTTTGTACGACACCCTTGAGCCACTCCCAATTGGTGAATTGCTCCGGGAATAATCCAACATGCTTGAAGGCCGTAGGCTTGATCCAGAACTTGAGGTTGCCAAAAGCCACTTCCCAACGCTCCGGCAGCTTCTGCTTGAAGGACCACTCGGCTTTGTCGCTGCCGCGCAGGAAATAGGCGTCGGCCTTGTCCCATTCCCCTTCTGGGAGAAGCTTGGGCCATAGGGATTGCGGGTCAGGGCGGCGCATCACGACCTTGCCGAAGCGCTCGAGCTTCTCGCCGTCGCCGGAGTCGAGTAGTTCGTAGTCCGCGTCTCCCCTGGTGATCAATATCTTGGAGGTATCCATATGTTTAGAGGGTTTCTGACCCACGGGCGTCTTTGTGAAAGATGATTGCGGCGATGATGAAAAGGAGGGTCGAGGTCAGGGCGGAACCGAGACAATACAAACAGTATGATCCGATGATGAATGCTTGGACATATACGAACCAGGCGGACATGAGCAAGCCGGCGAGCGTAGCGACAAGAGACCATTTCAGGATGGCTGTGTGGTGAGCTTTGACTTCTTCGGTCACATGCTTGGACTCGAGGAAGATCAAGACGCAGATGGAGACCGCGAGATAGTAGAGGGTACCAAGAAGCGATACAGGCACACCGAGGATGAAGGAATATGAGCTTGTCAGGACCTCTTCGCAACCGCTCACTAGTTCGCATGGCGGGATGACGCCGCGGTAGTGCTCGACAGCCAGGAACCCCGCATCGGCAAAACCGATGAGGGCTACGACGAGGAATAAGACGACCAACCCGCTGTGGGCCTTAGTTAGCGGCTGTGTCAATGATTGCTTTAAATTGATCATATCCTTGAGGATTCTGGATGGCCTTGCCATTCACGAAGAACGTCGGGGTTCCATTGACGCCGAGCGACTGCCCTTCGGCGAGCTGATCGCTGATGCGCTCCTTGCCGGCATCAGCATCGATGTCTGTGGCAAACTTCTGAGCGTCCAAACCCAGGTCGGCGGCGTATCCGGCAAGCATCTTGCGAGCATCGGCATCCGACAGCTCAGCCCAATCAGACTGATTGGCATAGACCACGCTGGCCATCTCCCAGAATTTACCTTGCACCGCGGCGGCTTCGGTCGCTTGAGCTGTGATCCTAGCGTTCTGGTGTTGTGGCAGAGGGAAATGCCGGTAAACGAGCCGGAGAGTGGTGGAAGCTTCGAGGTATAGGCGCTCGACGAGCGAGTTGTAAGCGGCGCAGGCCGGGCACTGGAAATCAGCGTACTCGATAAGGGTGACCTTGGCATCAGCCGGACCGCGCACGTGATCAGTAGCACTGATAGGTGCCGGTTCTCCTAGTTTCAAGCCAAGCGCTGGTTTGTTGTTGGCCGCAATGAGTCCCCATACGATGAGGCCCAATAACACGACGAAGCATAGCCAAAATATAATTCTTTTGGTATTCATAGTTTCGGATTATACATGAATCATATGGAGTGTGCGAACCATATCAGGAGATATATTCCCAGAGCATTCATGACGAATGCGACGGGTAGTAGGACAGCAATGCGCGTCTTGGACAGGCCCATGAGCCCCAGACCCAGCTCATCCGGCAGAGGCGAGGCGATGATCAAGGCGCCGATGATCGGCAAGAGCCACTTCAAGAATCCGAAGTGGAAAGATGATGCAAAATGCTTCACAAAAGATGGCCTGAGTGAAGCCATGAGATTGGCAGCAAAACGATCGCGGATAAATAGGAAAAGGATGAGGTCTCCACACATCGCCCCAAGAGCTCCGAAGATGGAAACTACGATAGCTGGCGAAGATTCAGCGATTCGCACGAGTGTCACCGAGGCTGGGGCCAAGGTAAACGCCGATGTAAAGAAGATGCCCGACAGGAAGCTCCCCCATACATGGCCGCCGAGAAAGGCAAGGATGTGGTCGAGTGCCCCACTCTTGACCAGGATGATGGTTATGACAACACCGAGAATGACCAAGAGCAGGTCTTTGGCTAGTTCCCGGCGGGCTTTGCTACGGCGGATCATTGGTGAGTAGCGGAGACGATTACTGGGAATAATTCATCGTAAGTAGACTTATTCCCTCCTATGAAGATCCTGTCGTGCGACGCAATGTTTGAATCTCCGTGCACATTGGTGAAACAGCCTTCCGCCTGTTGCAGGATAAAGCCGCCGGCAAATTCAGGAAAACTATCTTTCGTGAATGAAACTACTCCATCGAAACGGCCCGCCGCCACCCAGCAATAATTGACCGCCATCGAATAGGCATTGCGCTCAAGTTCAAAAAGTGAAACAGCGGTCTCGGCCCTCCTTATCACTTCAGGATCATGCCATTTGCTCGAAGGGCGAAATATTATTCTGGTATTACCCTGGCTGACCTTGATCGCGATACCATTCAAAAAGGCCCCCTTGCCGACATAAGCGGTATATAGTTCATCTACCGACGGATCATACACAGCTGAAAAGACCACCTTACCACTCACGATGTGAGCAATTGTTATGGAATAGTGCGGCTCACCAGCGATAAAGCACCGAGTCCCGCTAATCGGATCGGCTGCCCAGACATTTTCAAAATCAACAAACACATCATTTTCCTCTTCTGCATACAGAACATGGTCACTACCAAATCCTAAGATGATCGCCTTGAATCCTCTTTCAATGGCAAAGTCCTCATCTGTAACATTGGTCTTGGTCACACCGATGTCAGAAACATTTCCACTTCTCTCCTTGAGCCGGTGGCCGGAATCCTTCATAAAATCCAGCACTTTCTGATAGTCGACTGCCATATCGCTAGTTGACCTTATTAGCCGGCGTCTTACCGTCGAAAAAGTCTATGATGTTCTGGGCCACCGTCTTGGCCATCTCTATCCGAGCGCTCTCGCGGGCGGAGGCGATATGCGGAGTCAGGATGACATTTGGAAGCTTGATGAGGCCGGGCACGAGGTCCGGCTCGTTCTCGAAGACATCCAACCCGGCACCGCGTATGACCTTGTCCTTAAGTGCCTGCACCAGAGCTTTCTCATCCACGACCGGTCCGCGCGAAGTATTTATAAGGAAGGCTTCGGGTTTCATCAGTTTCAACCGTTGCTCGTTGATCAGATGATGCGTCGAGTCAAGGAGTGGGACATGTAAGCTCACGAAGTCAGACGATCTCAATAGGTCATCCAAACTATCGGCTTTGACCGCACCGGAATCTTTCTCGATTTGTTCATTGCGGTTCAGATCATAGTAAATAATATTCATGTCGAAGCCTCCGTGAGCCATGTGTGCGACCTTGCTACCAATATTGCCGACACCGACGAGCCCCAAGGTCTTACCCGCAAGATCTAGACCGAAGAAGTCCATCGGCCGCCAGCCCTTGTATTTACCGGCTCTGACATATTCATCGCCTTCGACGATCCTCGTAGCCAACCCCAGGATCAGGGCAATCGTGCATTCTGCCACAGCCATCGACGACGTGCCTCCGGTATTTGTCATGACGACCCCCCTCTTTTGAGCCTCTCCAGGCTTAAAATTGTTGAAGCCAACCCCAAAGTTGGCAAATATCTTAACTGACGGCAGGGCGTCAAGCATATCGGCATCCACCTCATCATTGATCATGGTGATCACACCATCATATTGGCCCTTCTTGATGATCTTTATGAGCTTCTTCTGCTTCGGAATAGACTCCTTCTCGAACACGTCCACCTCGAACCCCTTGGCGCGGAGCATCTCTTCGGCGATAGCCGGAATCTTTCTTGTTATAAATATCTTCTTTGGCATGTTGATGTGTTAGGCGTGCACTGACGACTCGACAGATCGGGTTTCTTTATTAAGCATGTGCCCATCCTGATCCAAGTCATATATGAGAATGCCCCCGAAGAGCATCTCGACATCGGCAATCTTATCGTCGGGGATGCTTTCGATGTATTTCATGAGAGCGCGGATGGCGTTGCCGTGCGAGACGATCAGGACGTCCTTGCCCTGCCGGAGAAGAGGAACGACTTTCTCTAGGAAGAACGGCACCACGCGGGCATAGACCATCTTGAGGGTCTCGCCGTGCGGCACCGGATAGTCCCACTCGCGGCGCAACCGGTCGAACTCTGTCTGGCCGAGGAGCTTCTCCATATCCCACTTATTCTTGCCAGTGTAGTCACCATAGTCGCGCTCATTCAGGGCCGCGATGTGCTCGGTCGGGACGTTGTATTGGCAATCGGCATCGAGCATCGACGACAAGGTCTCGATCGAGCGCACCTGCATGGAGGCGAAGGCATATTCGAAGGAGATATCCTTGACCTTGAGACCGAGCTCGATGGACTTCTCGAAGCCATACGGAGTCAGGTGGATATCGCGGCTGCCGGTCCACAAGCCCTGCTTGTTCCATTCGGATTCGTGGTGGCGTACCACTACCAATCTACCCATCTTTGTTGCGGGATCATTCATGCCTATATATTATCACGCGTCGACGCCGACTGCTTCGCTCACATCCTTGAAGCCGTCGCGATCGAGGAGCCGAACCAAGCCGCGGTTGATCTCGCTCACGACCTGCGGTCCCTCGAAGATCATGCCGGTGATCAGCTGGATGAGCGAGGCACCATGACGGATCTTGGCATAGGCATCTTCCGCCGAGAAGACTCCGCCCACACCGACCAGCACGAATCTCTTGCCTTCCCTCTTGTAGATATGAGAGAGCAAGTCATCCGAGAGCGCCTGCACCGGTTTGCCGCTGATGCCGCCCTTCTCCGGGACATCCGCATCGATGATCTTAGGGTTGTCGCGCTTCTTGGTCAGATTGACGGTGATGAGACCGTGCACCCTGTGTCCCTTTGCCACATCCAGAAGAGCATCTACTTCGTCCAAAGATAGGTCTGGGGTAAGCTTCAGGAATATCGGCTTCTTGGTTTCGATCTTGTCCAGACTATCGAGGAGCATATCGAGCTTGGCCGGCACCGTGAATGTCTGACCGCCTTCGGCATTGGGACAGCTGATATTGACCGTGAAGTAATCGCCGATCTCGACGAAGGCCTTGAATCCCTTCTCATAATCCTTGACGGCTGTGGCAAGATCTAGGTTATCTTTGCAATTGGTCATGGCGATGCTCGTACCTACGACAAAATCGAACTTGCGACCGGCCAGGCGGCCAGCGATCGTTTCGGATCCGTCATTCTTGAGACCATAATAGACGACCAAGCCCTGCGACTTCTGCAGGCGCCATAAGCGCGGCTTGGGGTTGCCGGCGCAGGGTGACGCGGTGATGGAGCCGACTTCCTCGAAGCCGAAGCCCACGCTCGGCAGGATGTCAGTCAGCTCGGCATTCTTGTCGAAGCCGGCGGCCAGACCGATCGGATTGGAGAACTTGAGGCCAAGGATGGTCTGCTCCAGACGCGAATCTGCATAACCGAAGAGTCCGCGAGTCACACCCTTCATGAATGGATACCGGCCCAGGCGCGCTCCGAAGGCCGACATCCGGTCATGGACATCCTCCGCATCATATCGGAAGAACCATGGCTTCAGCACGCTTGAATAGACAGCATGGATGACAGAGTTGCGCCAACCTACAGAGACTTCCTTCATGTGAATGTATTGAAATGCGTGCCCTTGCCCATGTGTCGTTCGGCTTCGATGACGATCTTCTCCATCATGGCCACGGCCGCGACCGGATGTTTACCCGAAGCGGTCTCATCGGAGAGCATCACAGCATCCGAACCCTGGAGGATGTCATTGGCGACATCGGTCACCTCTGCTCGCGCGGGAGTGGTGCTATGAGTCATGGAGATGAGCATACCTGTGGCGGTGATGACCGGCTTGCCGGCGGCCTTGCACTTCTTGATGATGCTCGCCTGAATGAATGGAATCTGTTCGAGCGGCACCTCGTTGCCAAGGTCTCCCCTCGCGATCATCACGGCATCAGCCGCGGCGATGATCTCGTCGATGGCTTCGACGGCTGCGCGACGCTCGATCTTGGCGATGATGGGCTGATGCCCTCCAAATTCCTTGATGGCTTCGCGGAGGAGCTTCACATCTCCGGCCGAGCCGACGAATGAAAGGGCGACGTAGTCGATCTTTTGCCTCAAGCCAAATCGGAGATGCTCCTTGTCTTCCGCAGTGAAAGCTGACAAGACCGCAGGATCATATTTATGGCCATGAGTCTCCTGGACCCTCGGACCCGGCAGGTCCTGGACGATCGGGATCCTGCGGCCGAACTTCTGTTCCGCCTGGCGGATGAGCTCGATATGTGCGGCCTTCTCGGCATGGTCTCCCCAGGAGAAATTGAGCCTGATGACATCGACCTGATGCTCGATCATGGCGAATAGCGTCTCGCGGCTGGCCGACGATGGTCCGATAGTGGCGATGATCTGGGCTTTGGATGTCATGATTTTTTGGTTACGCCGGCAGAGAGCGTGTCTTCGATCTCCATGAGCCGGTTATACTTGCATACCCGCTCTTCCCTAGCCAGCGAACCGGATTTGATACATTCGCAAGACAAACCCACGGCCAAGTCAGCAATGAATGTGTCCGTGGTCTCGCCGGAGCGGTGCGAAACGAACGGGATCCAGCCGGCCTGCTTGGTCATCATCACGGCTTCGATAGTCTCGGAGAGCGTGCCGATCTGGTTGAGCTTGATCAGGACCGAGTTGATGGCTTTCTTTTCGACGGCCGTCTTTATTCTAGCGATATTCGTGACGGTGAGGTCGTCGCCGACGATGTAGAGGCTGTCGCCGAGCTTGGCTGTCATAGCCGTGAAGCCCTCCCAGTCATCCTCACTCAAACCGTCCTCGATGGAAATGATCGGGTACTTCTCGATCAATTGCCCGTACCAACCAATCATCTCTGTGCTGTTCATGGCCTTTTCACCACTAAGTTTCAATTTATAGGTCTGACCCTTGAACAAAGTAGAGGCGGCGACATCTAGAGCGATCTTTACGTTATCCGTCGAATAGCCGGCATTCTTGATCGCCGATAACATCAGATCTAGCGCCTCCTCATTCGTTTTGAGCTTCGGGGCGAAACCTCCTTCATCACCCACGCCAACGGAATAACCTTTTTCAACCAGAATCTTCTTGAGCGCGGCGATGATCTCGTCTCCGGCCCGCACTTTCTCGTGGAAAGACGGGAATCCGACCGGCACTAGCATGAACTCTTGAATATCAAGACCGCTGTCGGAGTGTTTGCCACCATTGATGATATTGAAAAATGGTTGAGGTAGGCGGAGGTCACTGATGCCGGCCAAGCTGCCGATGTGCTCGTACAACTCAATCCCCTTCTCCGTCGCTACTGCCCTGGCAAATGCCAATGAAACACCGAGGATGGCATTGGCCCCGAGCCGGCCCTTGTTCGGAGTGCCATCGAGCTTGATCAGCATCGCATCCAACTCATTCTGGCTCAATTCTTTATTCAAAACTTCCCTGACGATCTCACCTTCGACATTGCCGACGGCCTTGAGCACCCCGAGGCCGCCGTAACGGGCGGAGTCGCCGTCGCGTAGCTCGCAGGCCTCATGGACGCCGGTGGAGGCGCCTGATGGCACAGAAGCTATGGCGAAGACGGTCCCCAGAGACAACCGGACTTCGATAGTCGGGTTGCCTCGGGAGTCTAATATCTCCCTGGCTGTGAGCGCGGTGATCTTGGACATAGATGAAACGAATCCTTGCCGAAATTATACGACAAGAACGGCCAGAAAGCGAAGTGCGATAGCGATCTTCATAGTCCTATACGCCTGATCTGTGGTAAGAGCCTATAAGGCGACAGCGTCAGTGAACACCACACGGCGCTCCGGATAGCTGCCGTTGACCTGATTCCAAACACCTTCACAGGTGACCAGATTCAGATGGGCCAATCCATCATCCGAGGTAAAAACAGTGGTAGCATCGGCATTCTTGCCGAATAATCTGCTCGACCGAACTTGGAAGGCGAGCGTTTCGCCCTTATCATCCAAAATATATACCTTGTCCCCCACCTTGAGCTTGTCTATGTCATAGAAAACGAACTTCACTCCATTCTTGATGCCAAAATGCCCCCCGATCACGGCACTACCTACTTGGCCCGGGTGGGGACCGAGAGCGAACCAAGAGACATTCACAGAACCATCCGGCACGTCCATCCTTCCGTCAGGCGTGATGAACGCATCTTCGATCGCCGAATCGACGCCGATGACCGGGATCCGCAAACGGATAGGAAGACCCTGCGGGATACCCACCGGATCGCGGGTATCCGAATAGGATAGATCTCCCGGGCCGGTTATCGGGAATTTGACTATCGGAAACTCCCAACCAAAAGTGTTGGCCGCCGCAGTGTTCCCGGCCTTATCACGGCTAAAGAAGAAAAAACACCCCGCCCCGATGAGCGCGATGATAACGACCACGATTGTAATGGATTTGGTTCTGGTCATTGTCTTCTACCCCCCCCCCACATCTAGACGGTTGCCAGACCCAAATATGACCAAGGGGGTGAAGAAGTGTTGTGTTGGGATCGAGTATCGAATAATAACCCCGCTTAGTTATGTGGTGGAGCTGTCTCGCCGACAGCCTCGTCAGCTGTGTCGGCATCCGCATCTGCCTTGGTGGCGTGCACGCGGCCGTCGATGTGGTTCGGATGGGCGTAGACTGTGTAAACCTTGAGGTCAGCTTGGCCAGTATTCCGGAAATTGTGCTTGATCCCGGGCACAACCACGACGACATCGCCTGGTCCGACCGGGAATGATCGGCCATCAAGCTCACCCTCACCTGTGCCAGACAAGAAGAAGAGAGTTTGCTCGGTATACTTGTGCGTCTCTGTACCGATCTCACCGCCCGGCGGGATGCTCATCACGACCAACTGACTGTTCTGGCCAGTGAATAAGACTCGGCGAAAGTTCGTGTTCTCTGCCGAGGCTTTGATGATATTTGTTTGGTAGCTCATAGATATGTCAAAGCTTATCACATTGCGTCAGATCAGGGGTGCCTATCGGGAATCGAACCCGAATTGAGAGCTCCACAAGCTCCAGTGTTGACCGTTACACCATAGGCACCATATTTCCACCGACAAGGAACTGTCTAGCTGTAGGTCGGCGGCTCCTCTGTTATACCAGATTTGTGGTTGGTTAGTCGAGCGAGCGCGTAGAGAAGCGAGGAGAGTCGATTGAGGAATGCCAGCGTGGCGGGGTCGGTCTTGACCTCGCCGGCATCGTTGGCAGAGACCGCTCGCCTTTCAGCCTTGCGCGCCAGCGTGCGCGAGACATCGAAGAGAGCCGCGAGCTCGGTGCCGCCGGAGATGAAGAAGCTCTTGATCGGCGGCATCTCCGCTTCCATGGCGTCGATCCACACCTCCATTTCCCTGATCTTCGCCTCCCCCACTCGCTTGTCAGCGCCGGCCAGTTCGGCCTGAATGGAAAAGAGGCAATTCTGGATCCAAAACACGATCTCGAAGGGCGGCTTACCATTCACGTCCCAGGAAACATCGGTGCATCTCATCTTCACGATACCGATGAAAGAGTTGAGCTCATCGAGAGCCCCGAGCGCCTCCGTCTGGCAGGAGCTCTTGGATTTGCGGACGCCCGGACCGGATTGAAAGTCCTTGGTCGTGCCGGCATCGCCTTTGCGGGTATACAACATATATCTAGATCCTAGAAAGCGTAAAGACTACAAGGATGAGGAGTAGTGTGATGGCCGCGAAGATGATTACAGTCTTGGTCAGAAGCGACAGTGATCCCTTCTTGTCACCATCGAGATACATAGCTACCGGATAATAGAAGAAGTCTAGCCCCATGAAAGCGGCCGAGAGCACGAACAAGCTAAGCATCGTGACCGGCGCGATGACGGTATCCGGCTCCGAACCCAGTGCTCTAAGCCCATAGAACATGAATGAAGAGATCAGCGCGATGTACGCCAGAGCAATGAGCGCATTGAGGAATGGATTCTTGGTCATACGATTGTGCCTATTATAACTCCACGCCGAAGCCCGATGCTACGCCAGAGTTGTGCTCCCACCAGGAATCGAACCTGGACCGCAGGCTTCGGAGGCTTGCGTTCTATCCATTAAACTATGGGAGCAAGCGAGGAACAAAGAACGAGCTCGCTCGGTCTTTGATTCCGAGCGAGCGACCCAACGAGCGTAGCGAGTATGGGAGCAAACACCGCTGCTTCATGGTATCAAAGTGCGCGGGAGAGGACTCGAACCTCCATGCCCTAATGGGCGCTACCACCTCAAGGTAGTGCGTCTACCAATTTCGCCACCCGCGCGTTTTCAATCGAACACGCTCATCATAGCAAAAAAACTATTTCTTGGCCTCTTCTTTCGGGGCCTCAACTGCAGGGGCAGCGGCGACCGGAACGATCTCCTCGTCATACTTGGCTTCCATGGTGCGGCGCATCTGGCGGCGGATCTCCTTGGCGGCCTTCTCACGCACGAAGTAGAGCTTGGCGCGGCGGACCTTGGAACGGCGGACCATCTCGATCTCATCGATCATCGGAGAGTATAGCGGGAAGATGCGCTCGACACCGATGCCGTCGATCACTTTGCGGACAGTGAATGTGGCCCCGGCTTCGCGGCCATGCTTCCTGGCCAGGACTAGGCCCTCGAAAGCTTGCAGGCGGAACTTGCCCTTGTCTTCCTCGATCTTCTGCCACACGCGCACGGTGTCGCCTGGACGGATGTCGAGCTTCTCGCGGTGAGCGACGTTAGCCGGAGTGATGATTTTCGTGGCTGTAGCCATAGTGGGAGTACCTTATCACATGGACGCTAGATATTCAATATTATACGGATTTTATACCCAGGTTCCGGTAGGCCGCCTGGAAATCCGCGGGCAATGGGGCTGAAACCTTTATCTGTTCACCTTTGAGCGATTTGAGCTCGATCGACTGCGCATGCAGGGCCGTACGTTTAAAACCCAGAGCCAGCGGCCGCTTCGGAGCATACAGACCATCGCCGACCACCGGATGATGCAACGCCTGGAAGTGCACGCGGATCTGGTGCGTGCGTCCCGTCTTGGGTTCAGCTTCGATCAGGGTGAATTTCTCGGGGATCTCCGTGCCGTCAGGCATAGTGACCTGTGCCTTCCCTGTCCAGAGACGCGTCCAGTACGTCTCGGCCTCCCTGGTCTCCCCTCGGGTGCCCCTCTGCGCCGATTGCCTGCGGAAATCAGAGCCGCTCCGACCGATCGGCCTGGCGATCGTGCCGAACTCTTCTTTGAGCTCTCCCCAGACGAAAGCTAGGTACTTCTTCGAGACGATCCGGTCTTGGAATTGCTTCTTGAGGTCGGCATGGCCGGCGGCCGTGCGGGCGATGACCATGACACCGGAAGTATCGCGGTCGAGGCGATGGACGATGCCCGGGCGATTCATGATCTCTCCTTTCAGGGACTTGGCCGGCTCGCCGACATTCATGGCTTCCGGATACTTCTGCGCGACCCAATCCGTGAGGAACGGCCCTGCCGAACGGCCATCCGGGTGCACCATGAGGCCGGCCGGCTTGTTGATCACGGCACAATCGGCGTCTTCGTAGAGGACATCTACCTGGAATGGGAATTCATTGCTCATGCCCTGAATATACGCTAAAGTTCAACTTGTGGCGAGTTTGCGCGATAATCGCGCTCTTAGCTCAGTTGGTAGAGCAGCGCTTTTACACAGCGAAGGTCGGGGGTTCGAATCCCTCAGGGCGCACCGATTCATCTATCTTCAAAAGAAAAGACCCGCACGTAGCGGGCCTTTTCGTAAGGTGCAAAATCAGACTACATCTGCGGAGCAGCCGGAGCGGCGCCGCCATCCTTGGCTGACCAGCCGAGAGCGGCGACTACGATACCGACGACGAGGTAGAACCAGTTGGTCACGCCATCGGCGGCTACGAAGTTCCATGAAAGGAACCCGAGGAGCGCCCAGACCACATAGATGATTCCGATAACCTTGAGGGCCATGCCTGCTGACGACTTCGTGGCTAGGGCCAGAAGGACAACGCCGGCGATCACGTGCATGATGCTGCTCATAGTATCAGCGGCGATGAAACCGACAGCTGGCTGGATAAAGAAGCCCCAGACGCCGGCGATAACAAGGATGACGCCAAATACCCAAGAAGATGTTTTTGCCATAAAAATGGTTGATTAGATTTAACGCTGATAAATAATAAACAGGTTACTGTATAACCTATTCGTTATTATACAACAGATTCTGGGGGCAAGGAGCAAGTAATGCACAGGTTATACAGTATATATCCCCAGATATACGGCTTATATTGGTCTTGTGGTCCTCCCGGTTGGAATCGAACCAACATCAACGGCTTAGAAGTCCGCTGTTCTATCCATTGAACTACGGGAGGGAGGGATCCTTGGGAGCGATGAAGGCCTTGGCAGGAAGGGCCCGCTCCGCGGCGCGACCATCAAACTCTTCCAGCACATCACCAAGCGCTTTGGTGTTGATCCTGGACATATCGATCCGAGGGACCGTCGGTGGTGCGGCCGAAAGCCGAGCCGCCGTACCAACATACACGTAGGCGCCGAGTGCGACAAGGGCGATCACCGTCACGAAAGCCAGAACTATGATGATCATCCAATCCAAGAACGGATCATTCACGATCACATGCATGGTGTCGGCTCGCTCGATGTGAGCGGGTTGAGCAGGCTTATGAGGCAATTTTTTTGATCCGAATATATTCATGGTGTGGTTGTGGTCAAGAGCGACGGAGGAGGCGGTAGGGCGACCAGGGTCGAGGCGGCAATATCAAATGATAATTGCCACTGCGGAGCCGCGCCAGCGGCGGCACCCTTCAGGGTCGATGTATTCAGAGTGATGTGATTGATGGCGCTCCGGTACGGCAAGGTCTCAAAGAGCATGAGCGTCCTCATCACATTGGTCCATGTGCCGGTCACGCTAAGGCGCGCCGTGATCGTGCCGATAGTGCCGGGCAGAGCTGTGGCTGTGGAATTATTGACGATCGAAAGGATCGAGACTGCCGCGCCGGATTGTGAGCTGATCGATTCAATCGATTGAATGAAGGCGACAGCATTGTCGGCCGGGACGAACAGCCCGGATAGGAGAGCGCGCGCTTCCCTGGTGGTATCGTAGAGCACCAAGAGATCCTTACCTTCCGTCTGACTGGCGACCTCGGCCTCGATCACGCCCCGAGCCGTGACCTCACGCTCAGTCAAGACTCTGGTCTGACTATACAAGTAACCATACAATCCCATAGACGCCAGAAGTGCAATCACGGCCGTGACGAGCATCAGGATATGCAATTGGGATGATTTCTTCATGGCAGATTGTAGACGAACCTTAGCGAGAACGGGGCATTGGTGCTCTTGGCCAGCTCCTCGATCGGCAGCTCGACTGCAGTCTTCGGGGCCAAGGACTCCAATCTGGCTTTGAATTTCAAGAG
>Ga0172379_10001772_pt1 | contig 41336 bp, 43 predicted proteins | sample GrowelOW334metaG_FD_119756 | JGI IMG/M metagenome (GOLD analysis project Ga0172379, IMG submission 119756) | Groundwater microbial communities from an aquifer near a municipal landfill in Southern Ontario, Canada - Groundwater well OW334 metaG | ecosystem: Environmental > Aquatic > Deep... | reverse complement strand
TGGAACATTTACGCCTATATAAACTGCTCTGATTTCTAAAAGCCATTCTTATTTTTATGCGACAAGTCGGACATACTTCCGGAGCGGGAATTTCAAATTTCTTACCGGCAAACACAGGAGAAACTTTATCCAACAACTCCAAATCTTTGTCTCTAACCTGAAAATTTTCACTACAATTCTTGCAAACTTTCATATTAATAAAATTTAGTTAAATAGCATTTTTCGCAATAAACTATTTCCGGTCTGGAAGGAGAATATGTGGTCTTAATACCCACTTCACAATTTGCGCACTTTCTATCGAAAAGTTTTCGCGGAGTTCTCAAATTAAGCCTAACCATATGCCTTTCATCGGAATGCAAGTGAGGAACAGGCAAATTATGATCACGATAAAACTTTAATTCCTGCGACGTTATCTTAAATGATCGTTTGGATTTTTCACATTCAATCGCCCAATCCAAAATCTCATCGGTTACGTCGGAAATTAGGTCAGGCAAATCGGAAGCCGTGACAGTTTTTTTGGCTTGCGGCCTCTTTTCTTCAGTGTCAGACCAATTGTAACCTTGACGAATCGCCTCTTCCTTGCTTAAAGGAAAATATTCGGCGGCGGTGGACTCGTTAAATCCGAAACAAGAAAGATAATGAGGCATAAATTGACCCCACTCGCCGGTTTTTTTCATGTGCAGGATTATTTTCGACTTAAGCTCTTCATAATCCTCCTTGGAATACTGTTTATTTAATATACAGTTTCGTTTGTGTCTTAAGCCTATACAACCAAAGCAGTCATGGCAGCTTATTACAAGATCGCAATAGGCCATATCGGAACATTGAAAAAGAAAATAAGATGAGATCGAATTAGTCGTATCAATTACAGATTGTGTGTTGTAACAAAGCTCGGCTCCATGGCCAATCAAAGTACAATTAAAGCAGTCTTTTGCGACATAAGTAACAACTGTGTTATACATATCTTCGCTTTCGTGAGTATCAAAAGAATACTTACAGTTCTTGGAATTCTTCAAGTAATCACCGCTACAATTTTCGCAGGCAACTTGGTGGCTAAACTTAACAATTCTTTTCTTAAGAAGATTCAAAAACTCATTCAAGTTTTTTTGCCTTTGCGAATATGATCCGGTTATAAGCTCATTTTTCTTGATCAGATACTCATCCTTCGAATATTGCTTATTTAAAATACAGTAAGATTTTTTTACCAAATTCGTGCACAAAATACATTCGGTACAGCCTGTACAATCGCTTACGTAATAACAATTATTACAATTATTGGAATCGAAAATATACTGACAGCCATAACATTTTGAGGAGTCACCGATAAAATAGGATTGCTCACATTCAAGGCCTAAATCATTATCCAAACAATCTTTGCTGTTCATGCAAAGTGTTCCATACTGAACATCCTCGTTATAGTCTCCACCGAAAACCAAATAGCAATTCTTGTTATAAACAGTCATATTGCAATATTCGCTGTTCTCTCCGTTAACATTGGACAGGGCAATTCGCGGAACAGCTTTTTGCAACTCCGCCAATTGCGGGAAAAACGGACGACTAAAATCGAAGTCGCGACCGTATTCTAACGCATCCCAAGAATCACCATGCCAAACATCACTTTTATAAACTTTATAAGGCTTGTCTTGAGAGTAAACGGAAATTATATGCTCGCCGGTCTTGTCGCATTTTCGGCTGTACAAAGCCCTTTCGTTCCTAAAACAAGATCGCTGCCTATGGTCACAATCAAAACAAAGTTCGGGGTCATCAAAACCGAATTTTTTATACAAAGCCTTTTCTTCGGCGGTTCTTTCAATCGGAATTTTACAGACTTTGCAGTTCATAATTTTGGTTTAATTCTTTTGCGCCCGCTTTCTAAATTCAATTCTATCCTGAAATCTTATTTCGTGATTTTTTCGTGGCAAAGGAGCCCCGATTTTCTTCAATAAATTATATTCCTGTCTGATTATTTTAAACGGCCGCGTCGAGACAGCACATTCAAAAACCTTTCCAATATTGGCTTCATCAAATTCCTCTATGTCATCCGGGATTGTACTCGCGGCCGGATTATTCCCTTTTTTGAATTTTTCCTCCTCGCCATACTTCCAGCCAATAGCAGTAACTTCCTCTTTAGTAAGGCTCGAATAATCTCTAAAGGCGCTTTCCTGATACGTTAAAGGCGACAATTTTAGCGGAAGCGGCGAGCCCCAATATTCTCCCAGCTCTTCGATAATGTGCTTTTTTATTTTTTCATATTCCTCTTTTGAATATTGTTTATTAAAAACACAGTATTTTTTATATCTCAAAGAAATACAGCCGATACAATCTTGGCAGCTCTGTAAAAATTCGCCGTAACAACAGCCTTTACAAGTCCAGCAACCGATAACATTGTGGCAATTATAAGATTCCGTCGTACTCACGTTTCCAACAATCAATTCGGAGCCATCCACAATCGCATGAGAATGATGAACATCCTTAAGATGGTTTGAGCCGACACGCAAATAATTGCAGTCCTCAGCGTTTTCCACGTCATAGCAATTATGACAATTTTTTGTGTTGATGAGAAAATTCCCATCGGAATTTTCGTTGTTAATCATGCGGACATACTCGGCGCGCTCCATAATTTCTTCAAAAAAGCGCGCCTCCAGCTCTTCGAAAGCCCTATAAGATCCGTAATTAATTTCCATCATTTTTTTCTCGTATTCTTCACGCGTTAGCTGTCTGTTAAAGTAACAATATTTTTGATTTCTAAGGCCATTGCAAAAGAAACAGCTTTGACAGCCGCGCATATCGAAACAAAAATTCAATTCGGAAGAATTGTCACACAGAAAGCATGCGCGGCAATGATACGAATTTCTACAATCCGTGCATTCATAACAAAGCTCGCAACTGATTATAAATGCCGAATCTATACAATCCTTGCACGCAAAAATTCCATGCGTATATAAACAATCTTCGCTGCGGTCGCTCAAGATATGCATATAACAATTCTTGTTCTTTTCCGCAGCGTTAACATAATCGCAATTTTCGTTATATGGAGAAAATCCGTTCACCCTTGGAGTAATTTTCGAAAGCTCGGCATACTGGTCAAAAAAAGATTTATCAAAATCGTACTCAATTTTCGGAGCCTCCCATTTATCCGTAACCCAATATTCATGTTTATAGACGGGGAAAGGACTATCCGCGCCATAAATACTCAACATCGTTTCCCCTGTCGCATCACATTTCCTGAGTTTCAAATTTCGCTCATTTCTAAAAGCAAGCCTCATCACCTCCCTCATCTTTGGAGAAAACACAGGATCATTTAAACCCATGCTTTTGAGAGCTTTCTGTTCCATCTCGCTAACCTCAAACTCCTGTTTTGAGAGTAAACAAATCTTCTTCATATTTTGCCCGATTAAGCATTCCTATCTCGCGCATTTTATTATACTATTTTTTCCGACATGTCAACTCGCCCGCTTCAATTTCCTTTTATTTAAGGGACTTTTTTGCTACAATTAGTGTGTCGGAATAAATCAACACTATGTTTGAAAAAGAATTAAACATCTTGGGATTCTCAGACAAAGAAACAGCGGTATATCTTGCCATGCACAAAATCGGCCCCTCAGCCGCCTCCACCCTCGCCCGTCTTACAAATATAAAAAGAACCTCGGTTTATGATATTTTGAACAGCCTTTTGGAACGAAATTTAATAGTTTCATTCAAACACGAAAAAAATACTTACTATTCAATAGACGATGTAAATAAGCTTTTTTATCAGGCAAAAGAAAAAATGTCTGTCGCGGAAAAATTGGTAAAAAAAATAAAAGAGTCGCCTCAAAAATGGGAAGGATTACAAGTAAATTACTACAAAGGAATGGAAGGATATCGCGAGATGTACGAAGACATTTTGCGCGCAAAACCGATAGAGCTTTGCGGATGGATGCATTTAGATAAGTTTTATGAAGGAATAGATATGGAACGCGAAGCCGAGTGGACAAAGGAAAGAATAAAATCCGGAATAAAAGTAAAATTACTCTTGCAAGACACAGAATTGACAAGAAGTTTCAGTGAAACTGATAAAATTTCCAACAGAGAAGTTCGTTTTATAAAACCGGAATTCATGTTCAATGCAACCTGTTTCATATACGAAGACCACATTGTATTTTTTAGCAGCGGAGAAGAAGTGACCTGCGTGCGCCTCCACCATCCGGAATTTTATCGCATGCAAAAAGCCATTTTTGAAATGAACTGGGAACTCTACGCAAACGCCTCCAAGTAACACTTTTCACAATAAATCGGTTCGGGTCGATCAGGAGAATAACTTGTGAACATATCAACCCCACATTTACTGCAATTTCTAGAATAAATGGCGAAGATGTTTCTTTTGTTCATACGAATTTTATGCCTTTCCACAGAGGAAATCCTAGGCAGAGGCAACTTCATTTTCGTCAAGAAATCCAATTTCTGAGGAAGAATTTTGTATGGCTTGCCACTAACCTCACATGTCAGAATTTGTTTGCAAATTTCCTTATCCACGCCCTCAGCACTATCCGGAATTTCATATTTTGTCCCTTTATACATCTTCTCGCTCTCATCTTCGTACCATCTAAATCCCCTTTCAATCGCTTTTTCTTTTCCAATTGGAAAATATTCCTCGGCAACAGTTTCATTGTACGCAAAAGGAGCAAGTTGAGCCGGGAAAAATTCTCCCCATTCGCCGGTGGATTGCATGTGTTTTAGAATTTTCGGCAAAAGCTTTTCATATTCCTCTCTGGAATATTGCTTGTTCAAGATACAGTATTTTTTATGTCTCAATCCAATACATCCAAACAAATTTGCGCTCCCCAAACAAAGTTCGCAGTAATAAATTTCGTTATTATTCTCCCAGCATCCCGCGCAGAAGTGGCAATTCACCATGTTATAAGCTGAAGAAACCATTTCATGACAATCAATACTTCCCTTTGCTCCAACAAAATCCCAATCATAACAGCTCTTTGCATCCCAACAATTTATAATATAGCGACAGTCTTCCAGTCGTTTTGAGTCATAACAAAGATAAGCGTTCTTGGAATCGGACAAATGATCGCCAAGGCAATTTTCACAATTCAGTACATCCAAATATTTTCTGGGCCGCTTTTCAAAAAATCTTTGATACTCTTTCTCAAACTTTTTAAGGCCGGAATGTGTGTTTAAAGCAAGTTCTTTTTTCCTCTTGCCGAATTCCTCGTCGGTTAATTGCTCATTAAAAATACAATTCTTTTTTCGGATAAGATTTGCGCAGCCGATACACGCGTCGCAGCCGGTCATGTTGTAGCAGAAAATCAAATCACTACAATTTTTCGCCTTTTCCGTAAACGAACAACGATTGCAATTATCAATTTCCACGCACTCATAACACTCAATCGAATTATCAACGAAATCCCCATCAAAACACTTAAAATTCTTAACCGCAAATCTCAAATATGCCGAGTCCTCATTGTAATCGGCGGTAAAAACCAAATAACAATTTTTGTTACCGAGAGCCAAGTTTGCATAGTCGCTATTTTCCGGCTGGATGTTGTTCAAACTCATTCTTGGAACAACCTTTTGAAGCTCTTTGTACTGTTCAAAAAACGGCTTTGTAAAGTCATAATCGCGACCATATTCCATGGCATCCCAATCATCACTCCACCAAATCTTTTGGTCGTAAATAACGAGCGGATTTTCGGGCGAATACATAGAAATCATCTGCTTCCCGCTCTTATCGCACTTCCGATGATACAAACTCATTTCATTACGGAAAGCCAATCTCTTCATGTGCCTGCACGCAAAACACAAAGTCGGTTCCGGCATCGGGAACTTTTCCTCGCCAACCTTCACGGCAATTCTTTCATAGAACTTAAGGTCTTCATCGTAAACCTCAAACTCGCTGCCGCACTGTCTGCAAATTGATTTTATCTTAATTGTGGTAATATTGAGCCGGAAAACAAATCAATATTACAATAAAAACACTAAAATGAGAATAGGAATAGTAGGGGCCGGCGCAGCTGGCATGATGGCGGCCGCCGCGATAGCGGAAAAAGGCGGCCAAAATGAAGCGTTCTTGATCGATAAAAACGATAATTTAGGCCGCAAAGTGCTCTTGTCGGGCGGCGGCCGCTGCAACATAACAACTTCCATATCCGATATAAAACAAATCCTGCAAAACTACCCGCGAGGCAAGAACTTTCTTAAATTTGCCATGCACAATCTTCCTCCGCAGAAACTCTGCGAGTGGCTAAGTGGGCATGGCCTCGGCATAAAAGAAGAAGCTCACAATAAAATCTTCCCAAGATCCGACACTGGCATAGACGTAATCATGGTGTTCGAGAAAATCTTTAAAAAAGCGCACGTACACATAGCCTTGGCCAATCCGGTTCTTTCAATCGAAAAAACGGCGGACAAATTCACCCTTACGCTACAAAAAGGCCCGCCCCTCGAGGTAGATAAATTAATAATAACCACTGGCGGGCGGGCCCACCGCGAAACCGGATCAACCGGCAACGGCTACACTTTCGCGGAAAAATTCGGCCACACAATAATGTCTCTCTCCCCAAGCCTCCACGCCTACGAACTCGGCGAATTTTGGCCAAAATCTCTTTCCGGCCTCTCCTTCGCCAACGCAAAATTAAAATTCGCCGGAACAAAATCCTACGAATTTTCCGGCCCATTTATTTTCACTCACAAAGGCATCAGCGGCCCCGCGGTTTTCGCTCTTTCATCACTTGCCGCATACGAAACTATTGGCTTGTCCAAGCCGCCAATCATACACATCGATTTTTTGCCGGACAAAACCTACGAAGTTCTAACAAAAGAAATTTCATCCGCACTTTCCGAGTCAACAATCAAAACAATAGTTAACACAATAAGTAGATTTATCCCACGCTCTCTCGCCGAAACATTTCTAAACAACTTGGTAATTCCTCAGCAAAAAAAGAACGCCGAAATCAGCAAAAAAGAACTCAACAAAATTGTCGAACTCATAAAAAATTCTCAACTCACCGTTACAAACCGCGTTTCAGGCGAAGAATTCGTAACCGCAGGCGGCGTAACACTTTCAGAAGTAAATCCAAAAACAATGGAATCAAAAATTTGCAAAAATCTATATTTCGCGGGCGAAGTTTTGGACATCGACGGCTTCACCGGAGGATTTAATTTACAATCGGCGTGGTGCACAGGCTTTCTCGCCGGAGAATCCGCTACAAAATAAAATCGCACAACACGCGCATCGCGCACAACACCTATGAAACTAAAAAATCAAGAAACTATCGGAGAATTATTCGTCTTTGGAGAAGCGACAATTTATTCTTTGTTCCCAATCGTAGTCAGCTACACGACAAAACTGATGCCACCCATTCTTTTCGCAGCCCTTGGCACTTTAGCCGCGGTTGTCCCCCTTCTTCTTTGGGCAATTTTCAGCAAAAAATTAAAAGAACTTCGCAATAAAAAAGCATTAAAATATATCCTCGGCGTAACTCTTTTTATCGTAATAATCCCCTCCATTTTAATCTTCATGGGAAGCTCCAAAAGCACAGGCATAAATACAGGCATGCTTCTACAATCCGAAATCCCTTTCACTTTTATAATCTGCGCACTTTTTTTCAACGAAAAAATAACAACAAAGAAAATCATCGGATTAATAACAGCGATTCTCGGCACAATATTAATTGTTTATAACGGCAAACCGGAAATAAACACGTGGGAACTTCTGATAATAGCAGCTACATTTTTTTATCCTTTCGGAAATATTTTCGCAAAAAAAGCTCTCAAAGAAGTAAGTACCATAACAATACTTTTGGCAAGATTTACAATCGGCGGGAGTGTGCTTTTGGCAATAAGTTTGTTATTTGAAAATTACAGTCAATCGCTCAGTTCGTACGCGATAAATTTCTATCCATATATTTTACTGAGCGGCATATTTATATATTGCATATCAAAAATACTACTCTATGAAGCTCTGAAAAAAATGGAAATCAGCAAAGTAATTTTGCTTAGCACAAGCAGTTATCCGGCAATCAGCCTGCTTTTTGCTTTCTTGTTCCTTCACGAAATCCCAACCATATATCAATGGTCGGGGTTTTTCGTGATTTTGATTGGAATTTTACTTATGACAGTCCGAAAAAAGTCTACTGAGGTATCTCCACAAGTTTGACCTGAAGGGTTTCTTCTGCACCTTTATGCAAAACTTTCAGAGTCAGTGTATCCCCAACGCTTTTTCCGGCAACAATTCCGGATAATGAAACGTCCTCGGTCAATTTTTTACCATCTGCCTCTAAAATAATATCATTTTCTGCAAGTCCGGCTTTATCCGCAGGAGATCCTGGCATAACAGCCAATTCCTCCGGAGTCTGGCCTTTTGAAACTAAAACTCCATAATCAACACTCAGCTTATTCGCATCCTTAAGCGCCGGCGTCACTTGTACATATCTAACGCCAAGATAAGCTCTGACAATTTTTCCATTGATTTTTACGGAATCAAAAGCGTTCTTAACAAGATTTGCAGGAAGAGAAAATCCAATACTCTGTCCATTTGCAACAGCCACGTTTACCCCGACAACTTCCCCCTTAATGTTTAAAAGCGGCCCTCCGGAATTTCCTGGATTTATGGCAGCATCGGTTTGAATAACTCCCTGCAATTGCTCGGATTGTCCGGCAAGCTGATTACCGGCAACAACAGATCTGGCCAGCCCGGATACAACACCGACAGAAACAGAATTATTGAATTGCAACAAAGGATTTCCAATAGCTATGGCCGTTTGTCCAACCTTGATATTGTCTGAATTTTCAAAAGTTAAATACGGAAAATTACTGCCTTCAATTTTCAAGATGGCAACATCGTTAAGAGGATCCTTTGCAACAACCTTGGCAGGATATTTTTTCCCCTCATTTGTAATAACCGTAAAATCGGCACCGGCCAAATCAACGACATGTTTATTTGTAACCACATATCCGTCAGAAGAAACCAAAAATCCTGATCCTCCGCCAATATCTTGCTTCTGAGTTTTTCCGCTATCCTTGTATTGAGGAATTTGAATGTTAAAAGGAGATGATCCGCCAAACGGGCTAGAGCCTCCAAATGGATCGCCCAAGTTCTGATAGTATTGCTCAAGAACAGGAACATCTTTTGAAATAATTACAGAAACAACCGCGGGTGTTGCCTTTGCGACAGCAGCAACCACCATGTCATCCTGAGTAACCGGAGTGCCAACCTGAGTACTTGTATCTTTTGGAACACTCGAATTATTAACTGCTCCGCCCTTAATAAGTGACGGCGCAAAATTAAAAGCCAGCGCCGTAACAACAAGCGCCGTTGCTCCACCGGAGATTATTCCGGCAAGCACACCATTCCCTCCATCTTTCATATTTTTTGGGGTTAGATAATAAACGAAACAAACCGCGCCCAAAAGTATATACGAAGCTTATTACAAAAATATTACAAAAAAAATAGGGCCTTGCGCCAGCCCCATTTCTCAAGTTTGACTAGTAAAAATTACCAGCTGTTTTGATCGCGGTTGCCACCACGGAATCCTCCGCGGCTTCCACCTCCACCAAATCCTCCTTCTCTTCTTGGAGGTCTTTCAGTTAGAGGACGAGCCTCATTAACTGTAAGTTTTCTTCCTTCGAATTCCTTTCCGTTCCATAGTTCGATTGCGGCTGCTGCCTCCTCGTCTGTGGACATTTCAACGAATCCGAATCCCTTTGAACGACCAGACATTCTGTCCATGATAATCGTTGCAGACTCGACAGTACCAGCCTGTTCAAATGCTGCTCTCAAAGCGTCCTCTGTTGTTGTGTAAGGTAGTCCCCCTACATACAATTTCTTTGCCATAGTTTTGATAAATAAATGATAACTTGTAAGCGATCTCTTTTCGACTTACACCTCAGAGAGTTACCTAACCGCGCAATGGAAGGACTCTATTTTGGGAGCATTCTCAAGAAAACCTAACTTACAAGTCTAGTCTGAGCCTAAAGCTGAAAGAAGTCAAGATTAAGTTGTGAGAAAACCTCAAATTTGACGAATTGCATTTTCGACACTAAAATCGCGCCATGGATTTACAAATTGCAGAATTTCTAAACAAATTGGGAGCCGGAACATTTATCGACACACTAACCGACTACATAAGTTACCGGCCGTTTTTGTGGATTCTTTGGGTAGTCGTCGCAATTTTAATTTTCTTTTTGGAGAAAAAAAGAGGCCCAAAAATCATCATGGCAATGGCAATGGCGATAATCCTGCATTTCCTCATAACAGAGCTGTTTTTTAAGCACCTACTCGGATACTTTATGGAGCTGAGAATTCGTCCATATATTGCCCATCCGGACTTAATGGTCAAAATAGGCCAAGAACAACTTTCGGATGGATCATTTCCATCAAGTCACATGGCATCAACCGCCGCGATACTAACAGTTTTGGTTTATTATTATAAAAAAATCTGGCCAGTCGCAGCGCTATTTATCATAGCAATGGCCTTCGCAAGAATTCACAACGGCATGCATTATCCGACTGATGTTTTGACAGGAACAATATTTGGAATTGTATTTGGAGTGGCGGCAATTTATTTATCAAAAAAATTCAGCAAAAAGTAATCAGCGAGGCGGCCCAGGAAACATCAAAGGTCTAATTTCCTCTGCTGAAAATTCCCCTACGCCGGTAACTTCGCCAACAGCCCTAACCCGATCCCCAACCAAAATATGCCAATCTTTTGGGCCTCTTCCAATTTTGGCTTCCGTTATATCAACATTCCACACATGCTTGATAACATCTTCCATAACTATCGCGGTATTGACTGTAACCTCCAAGATAACACCATCAATAATACCATTTTCAGGATCATTCCAAAGCATCCCACGCCCCGGATGCATATTCATATAAATTGGAGACCTTAAGAAGGCATCATCCGCAAATTCAGAGGTTTTTGAGTAATATATTCCGGCCCCAAGAACAATAGCGATAAGCAAACTAATTCCGACAATCAATCCCCCTCCATACCTATGCCCGCTTCTGGTTTTCTTAAAATCAAAATAAACAAATATAAAAAGCAGAATAGATACGAGTAGCCAGAAATAAGGCAAAACTCTAAAGAAGCCGAAACCGGGTCCAGGCATAACACGAGGCAAAAGGTCCCAGTCCATGTTTATCAATTGGAACATCATCATGGAAACGGCAAAAGATCCCAGAATAACAGCTACAATCAAAGACCCCCAGATGAAGATTCTTTTGAATACAAAATGCCACCTGGGAATTTTTTCAATTCCCTCTTTTTTAACTTTTTCCAAGATTTTTTTTGCAATCTCTGACATATATTACAAATTAAATAATTGCAATTTTTCTCTCATCCTTTCCTTGGCGCGACTAATCATTACAGACACTGAATTTATCGGGCGATCCAAGATGTCACTGATTTCCTTATAGCTCTTGTCCTCAAGGTAATAAAGAGTAAGAACTTCACGGTATTTCTCCGGGAGCTCCATCAAGGCCGACCGAATCTTTTTAGATGAATCTTTACTGTCTAACTCCTTGGGCAAATCGGAATTTCCAGGCAAGAGATCTATAAAATTTTTGCCAAGATCCTCGTCGTCAATACTAACAAACTTGGGAACCTGATTCATCTTTCTAATATAACTTATAACGACATTATGTGTAATTTTATAAATCCAACTCGAGAAAGAATATTGGGAATCAAAGTCATTAAGATTCTGATAAATTTTTATAAACACTTCTTGTAAAAGATCTTCCGTGGTCTCTTTGCCGATAGAAGCTATTCTGGACACATATCGCCCAAGCTTGCCCTCATATCTATCAACCAATTCCTCGAAGTAAATATCGTCGCTCAAGCTAAGTCTTACAATTTCCGCGTCCGTTTTTTGTTTTAGATTAAGCATATGCGTCACAGAGTATACAGAGAGTATACAAAAGGGGCATTGGTATTGAAAGCCCCTTTTGCAAATAACCCCGGCTATATTATTCGCTCACCGTATTAGTAACACCATGTCTACCGTGCTCGCCTGGCCCTCGTCCTCCGAATCCTCCTCCAAATACATGTCTTCCAATTTTATCCACCCCAAGATCCGTAAGAATTTGCTTGGACTCTTCCATAAGTTGCTGAGCTTTTGAGAACTGAGCAAAATTGTCCTTATTTATAACTGTCAAAATCTTAGGACTTTTTCCGTCAGCGGTCATAAGCGCGTACCAAGTATCATAATTTCCGGCCACCGCGGCCGCCATAATTTTCTCCTGCTCCGCCTTCATCTCCTCAAACTTAGCCTGCATATCGGCAGTAGGAGCATTACCGACCTTAGTGGCCGCTGTAGAACCATCCGCATTAGTCGCGGCAAAAGCCGAAAAAGCTGAGGCCGACATAATCGCAATGGCCACAAGCGCCCCGATGATGTACTTATTTTTTTGCATATCTTTTTGATTATTAAATAATTTGTCGCAGCTGCACAGAGTACTACGCATTCGCAAAAAATTTTCTTACAATTGTAATAAAATCACCCACGACTGCGTATAACATCCTAAAGGGCAGGGCATATATACAATTTTATCTATCTATTTATGAACTTTATTAAAGGTTTACTTAGGAACAAGCGTGTTATGATAGTCGGAGTAATACTGATAGTATTTCTCGGCTATTTTGGATACCAGAAAATAACATCCGGCGGAACCGCTCCTCAATATGTCACATCTCAAGTCGAAAAAGGAACACTCGTTGTGTCCATTAATGGCACAGGGCAAGTTTCAAGTGCCACTCAAATTGATGTAAAACCGGAAGCTTCGGGCACAATCACAAAAGTGTATGTAAAAAGCAATCAGGAAGTTAAAGCCGGCGAGGCTCTTATACAATTAGACTCGAGAGATGCAGAAAAAACCGTCAGAGACGCCAGTCTCAACCTGGACAGCGCAAAATTATCTTTGGAAAAATTACAAACACAGACAAGCGGATTATCTTTGATGCAAGCCCAAAGTGCACTAGTTACAGCACAGACAACTCTGGAAAAATTGAAACTATCACAACAAACCGACTACCAAAATGCTCAGGACGCTCTGGCAAAGGCCTACGAAGATTCATTCAATTCGGTTTCAGACACATTCTTGGATTTGCCAACAGTTATAAGCGCAATAGAAGACATGCTATACGAGTACAATCTGGATTCCAATAATCAAAACATAACTTATTTCATAAACGCAGTTGATTTTGATGATAGAGACAAGATAGTGGTTTTTTCCAATAGCGCAGATACCGATTATAAAACATCGAGAATAAAATATGATAAAAATTTCACGGATTACAAAAACACCAGTAGATATTCAGACAATGCGACGATAGAGTCTTTACTCTCGGAAACCATAGAAACCACGAAAACCATGGCGCAAGCGGCAAAAAGCATAAGCAACATGCTTGATTATTATGTTGATTATGTGGCGACTGTTCCCGCGGCAGTTACTTTGTTTCAAACAGACATATCTGTTTATATAGGTGAAGTGAATACCCACTTATCGAGTCTTTTGACTCAGCAAAACACTTTGAAAGCCGATAAAGATACCTTGGCTGAAATGGATCAGAACAATCCTCTAGACTTGGCCGCCGCCGAACAGACAGTAAAGGAAAAAGCGGTCGCACTGGAAAATGCGGAAGCGGGAACATCAGATATTGATTTAAAAGTACAAGAAATTAGTCTGCAGCAAAAAGAAAATACACTCGCTGACGCAGAAGAAAAACTTGCGGATTATACAGTTAGGGCCTCATTTGACGGAATTATAGCCAACCTTACAGCCACTCTTTACGACACGGCATCTTCCGGAACTTCAATAGGCACGTTGATCACTAAACAGAAAATCGCAGAGATTTCTCTAAACGAGGTCGATGTCGCAAAAGTTCAGGTAGGGCAAAAGGCGACTTTAACTTTTGACGCGATTGAAAACCTAAGTATAACCGGCGAAGTAGCCGAAATCGATACAATAGGCACAGCCTCTCAAGGAGTAGTGTCCTACAATGTAAAGATAGCTTTCGATACCAACGACGACAGAATAAAGCCGGAAATGAGCGTCTCTGCGGATATAATAATTCAATCGGCGGTAGATGTATTGCTAATACCAAGTTCAGCTATAAAATTGCAAGATGACGGAACACAGTATGTGGAAATATTGGGCATCGATGGGATAACTCTAACTCAGCAAACAGTAGAGACTGGAACCTCGGACGATACATCCACGGAAATCACAAGCGGACTTAAAGAGGGAGATTCGATAGTGACGCAAACAATTACATCATCCAGTAAATCTTCATCCACTTTCGGCACAACCCCCACTAAAGAAAGTGGCAGTTTGCTGGAAGGACTAAGTGGCGGAAGTGGACCCGGAGGACCACCGCAATAAAATAAAATTGATTTCACGAAAATGATTAAGTGTACAAACTTAACTAAAATTTACAAAACCAGCGACGTGGAAACGCTGGCGCTTCAAGACGTTTCATTTGGCATTGACGATGGAGAATATGTTGCCATTATGGGACCTTCGGGGAGCGGGAAATCAACTCTAATGCATTTGCTTGGCGCATTAGACACTCCAACTTCGGGAAGTTATTTTTTAGACGATAAAGATATCTCAAAATTATCAGATGACCAACTTGCAGATATCCGTAAAAATAAAATTGGATTTGTTTTTCAATCATTTAACCTGCTCGCACGCGTGACAGCCTTAAGAAATGTGGAACTGCCGCTACTATACGCGGAGGTGCCAAAGGAAAAACGCGAAGAGCTTGCCAAAAAAGCTCTTATACACGCGGGGATGGAGGAAAGCAGGTTCAATCATCTTTCAAATCAGCTCTCGGGAGGACAGATGCAGCGCGTCGCGATCGCCAGGGCATTGGTGAACGATCCAAGCCTTATCTTGGCCGACGAACCGACAGGAAATCTAGACACAAAAACCGGCGAGATCGTTCTGTCCACCTTCAAAGAATTACACAAGCAAGGACGAACAATTGTGCTCATCACTCACGATCCGGATATTGCCAATCATTCCAATAGAATAATCCACATAGTTGACGGAAAAATAATATCTGACAAAAAAATTAAACATGAAGCTAAATGATTTGTTTGAGGAAACTTATCTTGCGCTTTTAAAAAATAAGGCAAGAACAGGGCTTACAATGCTTGGCATAGTTATAGGCATTTCATCTGTGATAGCGATGATAAGTATTGGGCAGGGAACACAAAGTTCAATTGAATCAAGCATAGAATCAATTGGCTCAAATTTACTTATGATTACACCGGGAGTACAGAAAGGCGTTGGCATGAGTGTAAGCGGAGGACGTGGTTCTGCCCAGACGCTCACAAAGGCAGATGCCGAAGCAATTGCGGATGAAATTAGTTCCGCGGAAGTTGTAGCTCCGGACACAACAAAAAGTTACCAAATAACATCAAAAGGAACAAACACAAATACACAAGTTGTAGGAACAGTTCCCGAATATAGCACTGTACGCAATGTCGAAATAGAAACCGGAACTTTCATCACTAAATCAAATGTCAACAGTAACGCAAAAGTTGCAGTTTTAGGTCCTACGACAGTAGAAGATCTATTTGGCACAGATATCAATCCGATAGGCCAATCTATTCGCATAAATAAAATTCAATTCAAAGTTATAGGGATTACAAAATCAAAAGGCGGATCAGGTTTTTCCAATCAAGATGATAAAATTTATATACCTATTACGACGGCGCAGCGCTTCTTGTCCGGAGATAAATACGTAAGCACGATAAGTGTTCAAGTTGAAAGTCAGGAGTTAATGGCATCAACGGAATCACAGATTACGACATTGTTACTGCGGCAACATAGTATTAGCGCAACAGGCACTGCGGATTTTAGCGTCATGAATCAGGCTGACATAGTTGCAACTGCTAGTAGCGTTACTGGCATATTCACGATATTGCTGGCCTCAATCGCAGGGATTTCTTTGCTGGTCGGAGGAATCGGAATAATGAATATGATGCTCACTACCGTAACAGAAAGGACTCGTGAAATAGGGCTGCGTAAAGCCGTTGGAGGCAAGAGCAAAGATATATCAATGCAGTTTCTGGCAGAATCGGTAATGCTAACTTTTGTAGGAGGAGTCTTCGGGGTAATCCTAGGATGGGCGCTTGCGATGGCGATAAGTAAATTCGGGGGAATAACAACAAAAATTTCACTATTTTCAGTTATTATGGCTTTCGGGGTTTCCGCGTTAATTGGTATTGTTTTCGGATATTATCCTGCAAAAAGAGCATCGAAACTTAATCCTATAGAAGCGTTGCGTTATGAATAATTAAATAATAAATTTAACCAAAAAGTTTATGAAGAAAAACATCGTTTATTACGTAATCGTCACGGTCGTATCTCTTGCGATAGGCTTCTTCGGAGGAAAAATGAGCAGCGGACAAGACGGAAAAAGTCAGTTTGGACAATTTCCGGGGCAAACAGGTGATCGGCAAATGGCAGAACAATTAAAAGGCAAAATCGGAGGACCAAATAGCAATGCGCCCATGAGTGGAGAAATTATAAGCATGGACGATAAAAGCATTACTATAAAACTTACTGATGGCGGATCGAAAATAATATTTTTATCAGATACGACAAGTATAGGGAAAATGACGGAAGGCACAATTGCAGATCTTGAAGTGGGCAAAAAGATAACAACAAGCGGCACAGCAAATAACGACGGAAGCATAACCGCAAAATCTATTCAAATACTGCAAAATTTTACAGGACAACAAGATCAAGCAGTACCAACCACGCCGCCAAACAGTGCAGCACCGGCCGAAGGCACGTCTGCAGATGCGCAACCATTGACCCCTTAAGCTCTATCGCTTAATATGACGGACGAAATCTAACCTAGTTCACCATGAAAAAAATTATTGCATTATCTTTATTAGTCCTAAGTATTTTCGCAACAGGATGCGAAAAAAAGCCCGATACATCAACCGCAACTGACACTACATCAACAGATACAACAAGCATAACCCAAGAAACCATGAAGACAATACCGGAAAAAGGAGACACAATCGCGACTATGACAACGAACATGGGCGATATAAAAATTCTTCTTTATACAAAACAGGCTCCTGAAACAACAAAAAATTTCATAGAACTCACTAAGGCCGGAAAATACGAGGAATCCCCTTTTCACAGAGTAATTCCAAATTTTATGATCCAAGGTGGCGACTTTGAAAATAAAAACGGCACAGGCGGATATAGCTATAATGGGCCTGGCACATCATTAAAAGATGAATTCGGCGCAGGACTAAAACACATCTACGGAGCGGTCTCCATGGCAAAAGCGGGCCCAGATTCAGCCGGAAGTCAGTTCTTCATTGTGCAAGCAAAAGACGGCACGTCTTGGCTAAACGGAGTTCACGCGATTTTCGGATATGTATATGAAGGAATGGATATAGTGGAAAAAATCGCGGCAGTACAAACCGACAGCAACGACCGGCCGAAAAAAGAAGTGACCATCAAAAAAGTTGATATTTCAGAATACTAAAACCAACCTATTCTTCAGGCGCATACTCAGTCAGATAAAATGCTGCGGTATTATTACCTAGATATTCAGCATCAATATCAATAGTAAAATTACCTTTTTCAGCAGTTATATGCTCAATTGTCCATCCAGGATCGGTAGTGATTTCCCATCCGGCAGCTTTTAAGTCTTGCTCATATTTATCATATGCTCCTTTCTCAACATTTTTGAGACCAACAACGATAGCACCCCCACTCTCTGAAGGAGAAACCATTGATGCCTCTATTTCGGCATATTTAAACACAGGAACATCACTTGGCATTTGCTCCGGCCAAGCAACAACATCGCCGGATCCTTCTTCGGCATATTCAAGATCGACATTTCCTCCCATCATTTCTTCGGCAAGCTTTTCGCCAGTCTCTTTCGCTATTTCGTTACTTACGGGATTTCCTCCGGGAAGAGTAGAAACTTCTCCGCCACCAACCCCGCATCCAGACAAAACAATCCCACTGACAAAAAGTGAGATAATCGTCTTTTGCATATTAAGTATTGTTATATAAACTGTTTGAAATTGTACCACCGAAAAAGTCGTCCGTAAATAATTTGCAATTTTCTTTCATTGGTAGGAGAATTCCATACGAAATTTGACCTTTTCCCCAATGATCAAAAAAAATCACCTGCTACTTGTAACAATTACAGGGGTTTTTGTCGTTGGATTCTTGTTATACCTACCTGACACAAGAAACTACCTAAACAGCGTTGTTGCCGCAATAAAAGACAAGTGCACAACAGCCTCAAGCACAACTTTCATAAAATCATATCGCCTAAAAGAGAACTCCGATTCTTATAGCATAATTCAAAGTTCAGACGGCGGATACGCAATAACCGGTCATACTGTTAATCCCAGCGAATTGTGCGGATACAGCATGTTTTGGATCAAAGCCGATAGTAATGGAGGAAAAACATGGAGCAAACTTTATAACAATTGCAGTTCGGATGGGTACGCAATCACACAGCTTACAGACGGAAATTATGTCGCGGCAGGAGAAATCAGCGGCGAATGGATTACAGACGCAGACCAAGAAAAACTTGAGGCACAAGGCGACGGCCTCGTAGTAAAATTTGATGGTAATGGAAATCCTATTTGGACAAGAACGGTAAGTCGGGAAAGTAGAGACACCCCAGCTAAACTTATTCCAGCAAAAGATGGAGGATTTTCTATGTCAGGAATGACAGGAAGATTGACGGGACAACCTGATGTAGCCGATGTAATGCACATAATGTTTTTGGGGAATTTTGATACAAATGGCAACACAAATTGGCTTAAAGAGCTTGATTCTGACGACCAACACGAACTTAAACTCGCGGAACAAACAAAAGATGGTGGATATATTTTAATCGGCAATATAAAGCTTGTAAAAGAAAATAATCAAAATGTACCGGCTCTCGTTAAATTAACCAAAACCGGAGCTTATGAATGGGCGACAGGATTGGAAAGCGTGCCTTTCGAAATCCCGAATTTGATAATGAATCCGGACGGAAAAAGTTTCACAATTGGCACCCCAAATAAATTTCATGTACCATTCGGAAGTTTCTTCTCTGCCGAACAAACCAGCGATGGCGGCTACACCGCTTTAGGAACTTTTTACTCCACCACTCTAGCGGCAGATGAAATCGCCAACCTGGTGGAAAGCGTAGGCAAAGAATTAAGCTTCGTAGCCGTAAAAGTGGACAAAAAAGGCAAATTCAAATGGGCAAGAACTCTAAAACTAAAAAAATACATAGAGGACCCGGTAATAGAAAAAACAAAGGACGGAGGATATATAATCATGGGAAATAGCCCGGTTGGAGGACTCTATGACATAGATGCGCTTACGCAAGCGGCAAAATACGAAAAAATGCTGAACGACTACTATGCAAAATACCCTGTCATGAGTCCCGAAACCGCAGAATCCAAAAAAGCCTTAGAGGCACTTTCGGACGAAATAAGCAACTGGCAATCCACCCAAGGATACAAAAATATCGTGCTGGTAAAAACAGACGCAAATTTAAAATATCAATGGGGAAAAATCATCGGCGGATCAAAAGACTTGGACGGTTACGACATAATACAAACCTCGGATTCCGGATATGCAATAGCCGGAACATGGCACACAGGACTTAAAAGAAAAGTCCTAGGCTCGTGGCAAGAACCTACCGAAGCCATGATTATAAAACTTGATGCCAACGGAGATTTGGGTAATAACAATGGGCTTGTTGTAGATTTTAAGAATACAGAAAGCGCCAACGTCAGTTCTTATATAGTTACCAATAAATTAAGCTCGCCAAAATTGCTGCAGTCATATCCAATGAATAATATCGTCAGATCAATTAAGATAAGTGATAAAAACGGCGTAAATACAACTACATCGGACGCAAAAACATATGATGTTAAGGTCTGCAGTGCAGAAAGCAAAGATGATTCCGGAACAGGAAGTACCACCGTCACACAAACACGACCGCAAATGAAATATGCCGAAACCAAAGAAATTCAGGCAACAACCGAGAAAGGAAAAATAGTAAATAATGAGATATTGCCGGTCCTAAAGGAAATATTTAAGGATGTAAAATTATATGATAACGATATCAGCGGATGGGTTGCGTACAGATTTAGTCGCCTTGTTACAAAAGATGATATAAGCAAACTCAGCGCTGCCGTTACAAAGCTCGGCTACAAAATAGACAGCAACGCAAACGGAGATTTCACGGCAACAAAAATCGGAATGACATTAAATTTCCACTTCTACCTCGGAGATACAAACCAAGGCCGGCTGGATATAACTTATTAGAAATTTAGACAAACAACTTCAGCCCGGAATAAATAATCCAGCCTATAATGGCAGCGGCAGGAATAGTCAGAAGCCACGCCCAGACAATTCTAAAAGTCACATTCCATTTAACCGCAGAAAGCCTTCTTACGGATCCAACGCCCGAAATGGCACCGGTTATTACATGCGTCGTACTAACCGGAACTCCAAGATAAGTGGCGCCAAAAATACTAATTGCGCTAGCCGTCTCGGCACACACGCCATCAATAGGACGAAGTTTAACAATTTTCTGTCCCATGGTTTTTACTATTCTCCATCCCCCACTAAAAGTACCGATTGCGATAGCGGCATGAGCACTCAAAACAACCCAAAGAGGAACATCAAACGTCGCAATCATGCCAGCCGAAAAAAGCAAACTTGTAATAATGCCCATGGTTTTTTGAGCATCGTTTCCGCCATGTCCAAGGCTATACAAAGCAGCGGAAAAAAGCTGAAGTACTTTCGACCATTTATTCACAGCTCCCGGAGAACACTCGCCTTTATAAAGTATCCACGTGCCTATGGTTATGAAAATTTGCCCAAGAATAAGTCCAATCAAAGGCGCGGCAACTATAAAAATTATTATCTTTATCCATCCGGATAAAATTATCACATTAAATCCTGCGTTCGCGACTGCAGCTCCGGCATAGCCTCCAATTAAAGAATGCGAGGAGCTGGTTGGAAGACCAAGATACCAAGTGATTATATTCCAAGCTATTGCTCCAAGAAGACCGCTCAGTACAACAATGGGGGTAACGGTTTTAATTTCGATCAAACCATTTCCAATCATTTTTGCCACAAGTGTTCCAAAAATCAAAAATGCAACAAAATTAAAAAATGCCGCCCAGATAACGGCTTGCCTGGGCGTTAAAACCCTAGTCGAAACTATAGTGGCAATTGAGTTTGCCGCGTCATGCATTCCATTTGTAAAATCGAAAACTAAAGCAATTAAAATGATAAATACAATAAAGGGGAGGCTTATCATGTTTAATTCTTATCAAGTTGATTTAATAATAATGCCCTCAATAATATCGCTAACTCTCTGACATTTATCCATTGCATTTTCGAGACCTTCAAGAAGATATTTCATCTTAATCGTAACAATAGGATCAGTTGATTCTTTAAAAAGTTTTCTCATGTTCTCCATGTAAATCGTGTCTCCCCGGTCTTCCAATTCATGTATCTTTATTTTTAAACTCACAACCTTATCGGTATATTTTGATTCCTGAAGACATGCAATAAGATCATTCAGATAAACTGCGCTTGCTTTAAACAAAATCGCAAACTCAACGGCAGCATCAAACTTTTCGGTAACTTCATACACGTAAATATCGCGAATTACATTCTCAACCAAGTCGACAAGATCATCAAATTCATGAGCCAATAAATATATATCCTCGCGATCGATTGGGGTAACAAAAGTTCTATTTAATCCATCTATAATAGAATGGGCAACAACATCGGCTCTTTTTTCAATGTCTCCGGCTTGCTTTGCAACAGCCTCAAAATCGGAAAACTTATGGCTAAAATTATGAAAAAGATCGGTAATCTCAATGAAACATCCACCAAGTTCCTTAAATGAGTTAAAAAACTCCGATTGTTTTGGAAGAAAAAATTTCATGCAATCGGATTATACCTTTGATTATGAAACAAACCAACCTTAAAGAGTTTTTAAAATATATCTTGTGTTTTTCGCCTAAAAAAGCTATTTAATTCAGACACTGTAAAATACTTAGAATATGGATCACGGAAATGTAGTTTTAAGATTTGATGAAGTATCGTTTTATTACGATCAAAATAAGCCAATTTTGAATGAGGCAAGTTTTTCTGTTCGTGAAAACGCAAAAATTACAATTATGGGACAGAATGGCGCCGGGAAAAGCACCATTTTTAAACTCATTCTTGGTGCGGCCGGCGCCAAACCCGACGTAACCAAAGATATGACTCTTAAGCCGATTTCCGGAAAAGTCCACATTTTAAACGGAGCTTCAATCGGAATCGGTCTTCAAGTTATGCCGAAAAGATTTTTTGAGCATACGGTTATGGAATATTTCGAGACCGCATTCGCGGAAAAAACATACAATCTGGAAAAATTGATAAAAGACGTTTTGGAAGTGGTTCAATTTTCCACAGATTTAAACAAGAAAATTAAAGATTTTTCAGGAGGGCAACTGGCCAGACTTTTGCTTGCCTACGCACTTATTCAGAAACCGGATGTTTTGCTCCTTGATGAGCCAACAAACAATTTGGATCCGGAAGGCATAGAACATTTAACGGGGTTTTTGATGGGATATGAAAAAACTGTAATAGTTATCTCCCATGACGCCGACTTTTTAAATTCTTTCACAGATGGGGTTTTAAATTTGGATATTTACACTAAAAAAGTTGAGCAATATGTTGGAGATTATTTTGACGTAATAGAGCAAATTGCAGGCCAAATCGAACGTGAACAAAGAAAAAACGCGCAGCTTCAAAGAAACATTCAGGATAGAAAAGACAAAGTAAATTTTTTCGCGCACAAAGGAGGAAAAATGCGTAAACTTGCGAGTAAGCTGCGCGACGAAGTGGCCGAAGATGAAGAAAATATAGTCGATGTAAAACGTGACGATAAAACAATAAAACCTTTTATTATACCCGCCCAACCTTGGTCCGAGGTTGTACTAAGAATCTCCTCGGTGGGCGTCATCTCCGGCAACAAGAAAATTCCAAAAAAAGTGGATTTAAAACTTTTCAGCCGCAGTAAATTACGGATTACAGGCCCAAACGGTATCGGAAAAAGCACCCTTCTTAGAGAACTGGCTTTTGGCGAATCAAAAGGAACATCCATCGCCGAAGGAGTAAAAGTCGGATACTATCAGCAAGATTTTTCGGGCTTGGATTTTGATAAAACCGTATATGATTCACTTTCCGAAATGTTGGAAGAATCAACAAACGAAAAAATTTATGCAACCGGCGCACACTTTCTTCTCACTTCAGAATTAATTAAAAACAAGATTGGATCGCTTTCCGAAGGGCAAAAGGGCTTGCTCTGCTACGCCCGTTTTGTTTTGCAGCAACCGGGTTTACTGATTTTGGACGAACCGACAAATCACATAAATTTTCGTCACTTACCTATCATCGCAAAAGCAATCGACAACTATGAAGGCGCGATAATCCTAGTTTCCCACATGCCCGAATTTGTAGAACAAGTAACAATTAACGAAGTGCTGGATCTAAAGGAACTACTTTGATTTAACAACTCCGGTCGATTCTAGAACATCCATAACTTGTTCTCCTGTTCCGCCAGCTTGGGCAACAACAATAGTGGCAAAAAGTCCTGCAAAAGCAGCGCCAGCACTCAATTCGCCACGACTTTCGCAAAAGTCAATAGGTGCTTTTTGGCTAGATACTCGGGTCTAGCCCCCTATGGCATACACATACCCATCCTTGGAAGTAAAGTAAAGTGTGCCGTCCGGACCAAAAGCCGGTGAGGATTCGGAAATTTGCCCATCCGTCTGATATTTCCATAAAAGTTCACCATTCTTATCGATTGCATACATATTTCCGTCAACCGAACCGATATAAACTGTTCCATCCTTGTCGACAACCGGGAAACTTGGCAAACCATAAAAACCGGGCTTATTTAGATCTACATCTGTTTGGTATGTCCATTTCACTTCTTGAGTGTCAGGATCAACAGCGGACAAGATTCCTTGAGCATTGCCAATGTAAATTGTTCCGTCAGAAGCGATTGCGGGAGTGATAATCCCTGCTATATCATCCTTGCTCGGAAAATTCCCATTTTGAGTCGGTGGCTGAATTCCAAAAGGCTGAATTCCGCCACAAGCAGGGAGCGGAGGTGCACCACATTGCCCAATCCCACCACATGGAGGGAGCGGCGGCCCGCCACATTCTCCGACCTTAAAAACTTGAGAATTATTGTTGGCTTGAGGATTATTAAAATTTCCTTCAGGTCCTTTTTTCCACTTCAAATTTCCGGAAGAATCCAAAACAATTAAATAAGGGGCAGCAGCGACATAAACTAATCCGTCGGAACCAATAGCCGGCGAACCAACACGCAGCGCTTTCGTATCATATTTCCACTTTAAATTTCCGCCAGAATCAAAGGCATAAAGATTACTGTCGGGACCAGAATGAGCATCTCCACCTCCAAGATAAATTATTCCATTTTGATCAATACTTGCAGGATATGAAATTGCGCCATCTGTTTTATATTTCCATTTTAGAGTTCCATCTTTATTTATTGCATAAAAATAACCGTCCCAACTGCCCTGATAAATAGTTCCGTCCGACCCTATTGTAGGACCAAAACCCGTATTCCCACCGGTTTTGAATTTCCATTTTTCATTTCCATCTTTGTCCAGCGCGACAATTGTATTTTGTGCAAGAACATAAACTGTTCCGTCCTCCGCAACGGTTGGGCCTTGCGTGCCTTGATAATTTTTTGACCATATTTCCTTCCCATCTTTATCCAAAGCGAAGATATTTTGGGAACCAGCAACATAAACAATCCCATCGGAAGAAACTACGACGCTATTTGGATCGCCGCCAGACATTTTTCCAAGTTGAAACTTCCACTTCAAAGTAGCTTTTTCCGGACCTTTAACCGAGACGTATCCGGTATGAAGAGCGCTTCCATGAAACTGAGACCAAGAATAAATTTCAGTTTGCACAGAAGACTGGGTCGCCGAAGTTTCTGACTCAACTTTTTGCTGAACAGAACCACACCCACTAATAAAAATAACTAAAGTCACGAAGATAATTAAAAGCTTTTTCATTATTTTCTGATTATATTTTTTGGTTGGCTAGGAGAGTCTAGTCCCCTTTTCAGCTTTTACAAATTACTGAAAGGGCCAAACCATGCATCAACTCCGTTTGGATTGTCGGCATATGAATATCCGTCAGCTACGTAGTGCACGATATATTCACCATATCCATCATCTACCTGACTGAAATACACATCAAATTGATCTTCACCATCCTTTAATTCATAATCCACAGTTTCATCGCTCATATAATGATTAGCAGTGGCTTGATCTATTTTCTTCAAACCCAATCTGGCCATCACAATCGGAACTTTATATTCCTTTGGGACATCATAACGATCAATCGTATAAATCAAATCCTCAATATTTTGAATATTATATTCATATAAATTGTTAATCATCACGGCAACTTCAGCCCTTGTGATGTTTTGATTCGGGCGGAAATATCCATCGCCATATCCGTTAACCAAACCTTCATTCTTAAGCTGATAAATTGCGTCCTTGGACCAACTTGGCAATTTAGAATCGTCATTGAACAGGTCTACTGCTTGAGCAAAAACAGTAATTGATGTTGCAAGCAAAACTCCCGCCATAAAGTACAATAGTTTTTTCATATATTTTTGGTTAATTTTTGAATCTTTGGCTGGTTACTCGGGCATAGTCTCATTTTTAAAATCAGCGCTTAATCCTATCTTTCAGGATATTCAAATCTACGGAATTAGAATAGATATTATCAATCTTATGCTTATCCTCCCCAATTTTAGCCCAATTATCCCCGAAACTAAAAACGGCACGAATTGTGTTGTCGCCATAAACAAGATTTGAACGAACAGACTTATTTTCAATTCGGCCATCATTTAAATTTTTAACTCCCAAATATTCTGATTGATTAAAAACATAAGTTTCTCCAGGTTTTAATGCAAATGGATCTCTAAAATTACTAGGACTACCCGGATTTAATTCAACAAAAGCACTACCTCCGTCAATCATAGTAATACCAAAATAGTTTCCAAGATCGATACTAAAAAGTGGTTGTATCTCCACATTCGAACCATTTATTAAAGTAATTCGAAGATCCACCTTCTCCCCATAAGTATAATCTTGCTTCGAATCAACAACTTCCAATTTAGCTTGGATTTTTGCCAAATCGGAATCAGATAAATGGTTGGTGCATCCAAAAAGAAATAAAACCGCCACTATCCATAAATATTTCTTAACCATACGAATTTTATTAATTACCTTTTGGTTGGTTACTCGGGCCTATGACTCTTTACCAAGAACATTAACAATATTTGGTTCATGCTTGGTCTTGTCCAAAAAAAGTTTAACACCTTCCGGCTCAATAACAAGAGTAGCGGTGTTAACAAGAGGATGGCACTGCAAAGGCTTATCCCAGATCTGTTCGTCAATTATCACTTCAACATGACAATCCGGATCATTTACCAACCCGAGCAGGGTTACAGCTCCAGGAGTTAATCCAAGATATTTTTGCAAACGCTCTTCCGAGGCAAACCCAAGTTTAGACACCCCAATTACCTCTTTAAGTTTCTTCAAATCGACACTCTTTTCTTTAGGAACAACAACCAAAAAGTGGCGCTTTCCGGCATTATCCCTCAAAAATAGATTTTTGGTGCCTGCACCGGGCATTTTCGGACATAATCGGTCCGATTCCTCGCAGGTATAAACAGCGGGGTGATCAAAGCGTTGGTATGCAATCTCGTTTTCCTTTAGAAACGCATAAATATCTAACATATTTCAATTTAATTATTGGTTGGCTACTCGAGTCTGATACCCTTTCTGGTAAATAACGATAATATTCCAAACAGAACAGGAAAAAAGACGAATAAAATAAAAGACACGCCAATCATTTGTAAAACTAATAAGCCGAGAATACCATAATAATCTCCCTGAAAATTGATTACAGAAGTTACTCCTTGAAGTAAAAATTTAAAAGGAAAGATTTCAAACAAATTAGCCAATAATTTGTGAGAGAAGAACGACAAAATAAACAAAAGAATAGAAACCAACAGTCCAAATAAATATCCACGAGTAAATTGCCATTTGCTAAACCATTTAGCGCTAAACAATTGGGAGAGGTAAAGGATTAAGAATAACGCAGTAATAGGGACAAAAATTAGTTCGAGACACATCAGTATTTCCTCGTTATTATGGAATAAAACAAGACTCAATTTAGGAACAAAAACAACCAAATTCTCAAACATAGCCAATCCGACGAGTGCAAATCCCATACTGTGACCTATTCTTTTTGTAAAAATCTTTTTGATTAACATAAATTCATTTTATTCTTTTGGTTGGCTACTCGAGTCTAGTGTCATAGTACCCCTTTTGCAGATATTACGATTATATGATATGAAGTTCTCATGAACAAGCAATATCCATTTTTTGTTTCATTACTCGTTTTTACAATTATAAGTGGTTGCACCTCTAAAATCTTAACAAACAACGAAATAAAGATGGAGACGGAAAGATTAAAAGAACTTAACAGCGAAAATATTAATCCCAATAATTATCCACAAGATTTCGGCACAGACGAGAGAAACAATCAAAAAATTATTCGACAATATCATTGCAACGACATTTGTCCAAATTACGGTCATGTAATACTTGAGTACGAAAACATAGAATCAGCAGAAATGTGTGAAAAAATCGGAGGAGAGACCACGATGTATGGCATTCCAGATCAAGATAACTTCAAAGCCTGCGTCCCAGTTATCAACTAATGTTGTCATGAAATCTTCTTGATATTTGGTTGGCTAGTCGAGTCTGGAACCCTTTAACACGGCTTTTATATCAACCTGCTGATGTTCGCCCGCCAGCATGGATTTATAATCAACCAAACTCTTTCTGGAAATAACCGGCACAGTAATTCCAAAAATTTCTCTTTGCTCAACATCATTAAAATCTGTCGGATTATCATGCCATACGCCATTTCTGGCGTCACATATTTTTATTGTTTCTCCTGCGCTTAAATCAATATCTTGGCCATAATGATTTAAAACAATAAGCGACAAATCCCATCTTTCATCTTTTAAATGATCAGGCCCAAAAGTGATATACGGTTTTATATCTTGTAAAATTTTATCAAAGCCTTTTGCGGAAATATCTATATCAATATCGTTAAGAGGTCTCGGAGAGCCATAACTTTTCGCGGCCAGCCCACCAGTAACCACGAAAGGAATGTCGTGTTTTTTCAATATGCTTACTATCCAACGAAAAGTATTTTGAGGATCTTTCATTATTGCTAATTATTTTCAATGGCTGGATACTCGAATCTAGTACCTTTCTAGTCGAAACTGGACTTAGTGTACCTTTCGGCGTGAAATGAGACAAATGGGACAAAATCTACAATTTCTTCATAAACAGTAAAAACTTCGGCTTTCCCTCTGTCGTTTCTTCAATGCATTCTTTTACCAAATCGCCAAAGCCCCACTTTTTATAAAGGTCCTGTATTGCAGGTTCGTGATGATATGCCCCAATCGTCACTTCGTTAAATCCTCTTTCTTTAATCCGCTCAATGACCCTCTGCATGAGCTTAGTGCCTAAACCTTGACCTCTGTAATCAGGATGAACTCTAAAAGCTGAAAGATAAGCGCGATTAATACCATTGGCCTCATCTTTATCTTTTTTATCCCAATAAATATGAAACTCACCAAGAATACTATCTCCTTTTTCAATCACCCAAAATTCTTGAGTTCCTGCTTCAATACCATTGATGTAATCTTTCTGGGCAATTTGCTGCCATTCCTTATTAGGAGACCAAGCCCACTCATGATTGAGTTTATTAAAGTCTTGAACTTTCCCTTTCCGAATATGTAATTTTAATTCTGCCATAAAATAATCTCTTTTTGGTTGGCTACTCGGGCCTAGAACCATTTTGACCGATTCTTGGACGGATTATACATTTCGGCGTGAAATGAGACAATAAACAGGCGCCATCAGCCTTAATAAACCGATTGCAGAAAGCATTTTTCGCAATGAATCACTTCCGGCCTCTTCGGATCGTAAGTTGTAATAATTTCATCTCCGCATTTTCCACAACTTCTAATCCAAAATTTATTAGGATTCCTAATTCTATATCTTTGCTCGATTCTCACATCGGGATGTTTCTTTGGATAAGGAATACCATGTTTTCTATAGAAATCGATTTCCTGTTTTATCAAGCGAAAAGGCCTTCCCGTCACTTCACACACCACACAATTTTCTCCACTCACCTCCGAATCCTGTCGATAATCAGACCATTTATATCCACGCTTCAAGGCTTCTTCTTTCGAAATTGGGTCCATATCATAAGCAAAAGTTTCATTATAACCAAAAGCAGACATGCTTACAGGAAAGTATTTTCCCCACTCACCTCTTTTTCGCATATGCTCAACAATTTCCGACACAAGCACTTCGTATTCTTTTTTAGAATATTGTTTATTAAAAACACAATATTGTTTCCTGTTTAAACCCGTACATCCAAATAAATTTTGCGAATTGTAACAAAGCATTGAATAAGAAATTTCCGAACAATTTCTGACGAAATGCGAAAACAAAATTTTTCGTGAATTCATAACTCCATCCGAAAAACAGTTGAGTTCTCCGTTGCAATTACTTGAATCAATTATGTCTTTGCACTGTCCTCCAATAAAAAAACTATACCTGCAATTTTCCGCACCCATAATGGCCAAAAAACACTCATGACAATTTTTTGCTCCATCAAGAAATTCTCCAGTGCTATTTTCAGAAAGCCTTTGCGTCGCAAAAAGGGACGGCAATGTTAATTTGAATTTCTCATATTCCTTCTCAAACTTCTCAATCCCTTCGTGCGTATCAAATCTATAATTTTTAAGACATTCGAAATATTCGGCCTCAGAATGTGGCTTATTGAATATATAAAACTGTTTGTGTCTTAAATTTTTACATCCAATGCAGTTTTTGCAAGATACGCAATTATACAAAAAATAACTGTCTACACATTGATCGCATCCATTCAAATACCTCGAGTTATAACAATTTTCACAGCTAATACATTCATAAAGTTTCTCTGATTTAACTACATGCAAACAGTCAACGCAGTCTTTACTCATCATTATAGAAATAGAGTAGTAAGAGTCCTCTGTGGCAAGCCCTAAGGTCAAATAACAATTCTTATTCCCAGCTCCAAAATTTGTATACTCACAATTTTCGGAAGTTCCATCCTGAATCAAATTTATCTTTGGAACATCTGCCAATAGCTCAGCAAACTGCTCAAAAAATCCGCGCTGAAAATCAAAGTCACGACCATAGTCCAAGGCATTCCATTTATCTCCCCACCATTCATCAAAAGAAAAAACTTTATGCATCCTGTCCGGCGCATACACGGAAACCAAAGACCGACCGGAAAAACTGGACTTGGTCTTATAATAGATATGTTCATTTCTAAAAGCAGCCTTCTGAATAAATCTGCAATATGGACAATTCTCCGGCACCGAAATCAAATATTTTTTCCCATTAAAAACAGGCGAAACTTTTTCATACAGCTCGATATCGGCATCTACAATCTCGTATTCTTCTCCACAATGTTTACAGATTTTAGTCATAGCAAACTTTGTATTCTTGGCTGGCTAGTCGGGTCTAGAACCCTTTTGGCCGAAGCCGGACTTAAGTATACCTTTCGTGGTGAAATAGAACAGTATAAAAATTGCCGATAGACGCTTGTTATTACAATTTTTTTTAACTAATGTAGAATGACATCACCTCAGAGCAATATAGAAACATATGATATACACACTCAAAAAATTAACCAAAATCTACACGGTTAAAAACAACTTCTATATTTGTTATAAAAACCAAACATTCGAGACCAAAGACACCAAGCAAAACAAAAAGATCGAAACATTTTTTGAAGCTTTGGCAGATGGGATCAGCAAAAAAGAATTAGAAGATTTCATGAAGAATGAAGAACTTGTTCAAATATACAAATTTCTTAGCGAAAACAGCCTATTGTTAACAACCGAAGTAGAAAAAGAGTCAACGAAAAAACACCAGGAATTAAACGAAAAATTACTAAATAACCACAAAACTGAATTAAACAATTTTAGAATAAAAATCATTAGCGAAAACAATGATAATTTCAACAAAATACTAAGTGAGAACCTCAAGAAACACGGAATAACAAAAATCTCCATTAACACAGATGACAACTGCGATTTATTAATTTGCATAAAAACCTCTAATTTAAACGAGAAAAACACATTAAAAATCAACAAAGACAACTTTTCCAAGAATCAATCATGTTTATTTGTTGATTTAGAGTTAGGAACACATGTAGCCATAGGGCCACTGGTAATACCAAAAAAAACAGCATGCTATGCATGTTATTTTGAAAGACGCCTAATAAACCAAGATTACTCAACAAAACACGACTATATAGGCAAAAAAACGATCGTGAATGATAAATCCAGCCGAATACCTTTACAAGAATCAATGATAAGCTCTTTGATTGTCAACGAGATATTGTTTTTTTTCTTCAAAAATAACCCTAGAAGTTTGAATAAAGTAATATACTTCGACACAGAAGAAATGGAGCTATGGGAAGAAAGCTTGCTTCGTTATCCAAATTGCACAACATGTAACTAAATATATGAGAAACAAAATCACTTTGGGAGCCCTTCTTTTCTTAGTTACTTACAGTTCATGGGCAATTTTTAAATACTACACTTCTTACACTTGGGCCACAGCCAATATAGAAATTCAAATAATAACTCTAGTTTTTTCTTTAATATTACTTGAGTTAAATATTTTGTTGTATAAAAAAAGCTTTTTTATTTGGATCGGAATGTTTATTCCAGGGTTATTGTTTTATGTCTATTTACTTATTGGCAACATTTATTTTACAATAGACATAATCGGAAAACCTCTATAATTAAAATCCTATGAAAATTTCCAAACTTGAGAACACTCTCTCAAAAACAAAAAGTAAAAGTATTACATTTTATGTAGACTGCTGTTGTTGTTGCTGCTGCTGCATACTCTACCCACTGGGGAATCTTGCCGCGGAAGCAACAATGAAGAAAATTTATAATTATAAAGAAAGTATCAAATCTCATTTTGGTTATAATTTCCTGTTTTTTACATTAAGCATGCTAGTTGGGATTTTAGGAATTTATTTGTCAAAAAATCTCATTTCGGTTTGTAAAAGTGCCATTTGTAACAAAAGTATAGTGCAAATAATTGCAAATAGTGATTTCATTCTGATCGCTGGACTATCGCTCGTATTGTTCTATTATTTAACATACCGCTATTCTAAAAAATGGCTTACAACCGTCGACACCACTCAAAGAATAAAAGTAGTCTTGGTAGAGGTAATCTTAACTCTATTAGGAGTCACTCTATTTAGCATAATTTCATTTTTCGGTATTATTTTTGTCTATCAGTTAATATAAGCATGTTGCAAAACTTAGACTTCTTGTTCGGTAAAAGAAACGGGATTATTAATAATCTAATAAATACATATCTAGATGGAAATGAACCAGAAATATTTTCCTTCGCAGCATCAAGAGGCTTGCTGAATTGGGAAAAAGAAAACAAAGAGCAAGCATTAAATATTGCAGGAGGAGGAGGCTTTACCGAGATTGAGGCTTTATTATCATGTTGCGGAGAAATAGCAGAACGGTATTGTAGCAGTTTTACGGACAAAGAAGACATTGAAGGAAGCTACAATGAATTAAAAGCTAAATACAACATTATAAACCCTGAATTTTTTAACCACTTTAGTAAAAAACAATACACTGAGAAAGAGTTCCCATTTCAAAAAATAACAAAAGATTCACCTTTAATTTGGACAAAAACACTAAAAAACACTAAGGAAGAGATTTACTTGCCGGCTTTTGCCATTTACCTCCCCTTTAATAATTATGAGAGAGGGGGAAAACACTTCTTTTCAATGTCCACAGGGTTATCATGCGCAGAAAGTGTAGAAAAAGCTTCTATAAAAGGAATATTAGAAATAATAGAAAGAGATGCTTTTACTAATTTTTGGATAAATCAATTATCTCCACCAATAATAAAATTACCAAACAACGACAAATATAATAATTTAAAAAAAATATTTAAATTTCAGAATATTCAATACATTATCTTAGACATAACATCAGATTTTGGAATCCCAACTATAGCGACTTTCTCTTTTGGAAATTCATCATTTGGCTATGTAGCCAGCCTTGGACTCGCATGTGATTTTACCTATTATGGAGCTATAAAAAAATCACTTATAGAAAATGCCCAAGGCAGAATTTCTGTAGCATTTAACAGAAAAACAATGGGAAAAAAAGAATACAGAAAAGATTTTTTGGATGTTATGAGTTTCAAGGATCACTCCTATCTCTATTCAACAAAAAAAGAATTGAAAAATAAAATTAACTTTATAGAAAAAGGAGACAAAATTGATCTAAACAACCAAAGAAACAAAAATAAATTCACCCTGAAAGAATTAATAAAAATGATTAATAAAAAAGGATACAATATATATTTCAAGGATTTAACTACAAAAGACATAGAAACATCTGTAGGATTTAAAGTGGTAAGAAGCGTTATCCCTGGATTAACGCAATTACACGGCATACATGCCTACCCATTTCTAGGAAGTGAAAAATTGTATCATCCGAACGAAGTGTTTAAGTGGTGCAACAAGAGTGATGTAAAAGAATCAGAGCTTCAGTCATTTCCACCTCACATGCTAGGATAACCAATAACTAACACAAAGAATGCGGGATTTAATGAAAATCATTAACAAAAAGAAAAATGACACAGATAAGTATGATTTAGCTGAGTTTTTTCATAATAACACCGAACAAAATCAAATAAACATAAAAAATCACGCTAAACAAATAGAAGAATACTATAATGACAACAATCACAAGCCAATAAATTATCCATATTCAAAAAGAGTTGATTTACCAAAAACATTTTTTAGCTACAAAAATATACAAAAGATTATTATTAACAGAAAAACGAGAAGAGATTTCAGTTTAAGCAAAAAGATATCTCTCAAAGAAATTTCAAAAATACTAAGCCTAAGTTATGGCAAGAAAAAGACAGGAGACAAACTTTTCTCTACTATTCCTTCTGCCGGAGCCATATATCCACTACATATATATTTAATCTCATTAAAAACAGACTTAGAGAACGGTTTATACCATTACTATTTCGAGAATAATTTTCTAGACACTATAAGACTGGAAAGTACAAAAGAAAAAGAATTGGATAAATTAATCATAACAAGGGGCATAAAAGGAAAAATACCACTTTATATCGCAATAACAGCGGATTTAAGAAACTTATGTAGTAAATATGGAGATCGCGGATATCGTTTCGCATTATTAGAAGCGGGACATCTTGGACAAAATATACTTTTAACCGCCGAATGTCTTAAGCTAAGAGCAGTCCCATTTGGAGGATTTTACGATAGACATTTGGCAAAATTTTTATCAGTTGATTACACATACAATAAACCTTTGTATGTAATTGGAATTGGATGATACACGATGGGGGGGGTGGAGGGATTTCCAGCTTTGCGGGATAAACTTCTCATCCGCTCTCAACCCAAATCCAAAAAAATGCCTCAGAGCTAAAGCTCAGAGCCATTTTTTTGGTTGGCTACTCGGGTCTAGAACCATTTCGGTCTATATTTTTAGATTAATCACAGACCCCGGTTTTAAATTCCGCCGGGAACTCATCCAATTCAATACATTGAATGAATTGGCCATCAGCCTTAATTGTCCAGACGCTATCAACTTTTTTCGCAAACCATGTCCAGTCACCGTCAGCATTGTCTAAGGTAGGGATCCCCCCTCTAGCATAGACATCACTGAGCATTTCTACGGTCACGGTCTGATTAGAAAAATCTGAATTCGAATATCTATTTTGAAATGCAGCTTTTATTTCTTCTGCCACAGAACTTTTGGTGTCCTCAGCTTCTGATGTGTTCGGTTCAGAAGTCATAGCTGGATTCTCATTAACTTTCACTGAATTTTCCTCATCGTTTGACTGAACATCCGCTGTAGGATTTTCTGAAGGATTGCTCAGATTTTGTTGACCGCATCCTACGAAAATCAATCCGCCTACCAGCAGGGAGGCAATCATCGCAAGACCTGTTTTTTTAAACATATTATTTGAGTTAAAAAATTTTATCGCATTGCATAGTATAACATCAACCTAAGAAAAAAGTGATAAAGTTATAAAATTTTTGGTTGGGGTGGAGGGATTCGAACCCCCGAATAATGCCTCCAGAGGGCATCGCCTTACCGCTTGGCCACACCCCAACGGTTTTTCGCTTAAAAAAGCACGCAAAGCATAACCGTGACCTTCAAAAAATTCAAGAAAATCGCATAACCACGATGATACGGCAAGTTTACCCCATTTACCCTTCATTTTTTGGCTTTTTCATGCTATAATCTAATGATTAAATTAAAAATAAAAACAAAATGCCAATAAATGACTCTATTTTAGCTAAAAAACTGCTTGAGAAAGACGCTATTCAGGAAAAAACTCTCAATGCCATGGTTAAAAAAGCGGCAACAGAGAAAATCTCCTTGGAAGATCTGCTTTATAAACAAGAAATTGTGCCGGATGACAAGCTCGGCGCCATAGTGGCGGAAATCTACGGCATACCATTTGTAAAACTATCCGAAAAAACCATCCCAGAACCGCTACTTCGCATAGTCCCCTACGCCCTTGCTTCAAGCCAATTCTTGATTCCATTCGAACATACGGGATCAAAAATTAAATTGGCCACAAACGATCCGGAAAATTATGAACTAATAAGCTCGTTGGAGAAAAAAACCGGAGTGGAAATAGAAAAATATTACGCTACAAAAAGAGACATAAAGCTCTCGCTTAAGGCCTACAACAAAGACGTAAACGAGAAATTTACCAAGTTGTTAAAAAGCGTACTTGCAGACCCGACAAAGATAGAATCCCTGAAAGATTCTGCAAAAATCGTGGACACAATCATCCTTTTCGCGTTCCAAAACAGCGCATCCGATATCCACATTGAGCCAAGAAAAGACACAATAATCATAAGATACAGAATCGACGGATTGCTGCAGCCGATAGCGGAATTACCGATTTCAATTCTCGAACTTTTAATCACAAGAATAAAAGTTTTGGCGAATTTAAGAACTGATGAACATAGAACAGCCCAAGACGGACGTTTCAAAATCGAATTGGAAAATAATGAAATTACGCTTCGTGTTTCCATCCTCCCTACATACGACGGCGAAAAAACCGTACTTCGTCTTTTGACTTCCACAAACCAAGAGTTGGACTTGGAAACACTTGGATATTCAGAAGAAAACATGCAAACAATCAAACGAAACATCTTAAAAACAAACGGAATTATCCTGATGACAGGACCGACAGGATCGGGAAAAACCACAACACTTTATTCAATTTTAAAATTACTGAACTCGCCGGAAGTTAACATTTCAACAATCGAAGATCCTATCGAGTATAGATTGGAAGGAGTTAATCAAATTCAGGTAAATCCGAAAACGAATCTGACTTTCGCGACAGGATTAAGATCACTGCTCCGCCAAGATCCGGACATCATAATGGTCGGAGAAATCCGTGACGAAGAAACTGCCGGAATAGCGATAAATTCGGCTCTTACAGGCCATCTTGTACTTGCGACACTGCATACAAACGACGCATCTTCCACACTTCCGCGTATGTTGGAAATGGGAGTTGAAGCATTCTTGTTAGGCGCAACAATCCAAATGATTATGGCACAAAGATTAGTAAGAACAATTTGCCCGAAATGTAAAAAAGAATACAAAGTTTCGTTCGAGGAAATTAAAAATCTCGGAAAAAAATTCAACGTAAAAAAAGATTTCGAACCTATTATTACAAAATTAACCGGAAAGCCGATGACGCCGGACTCAACTTTCACTTTCTACAAAGGCGAAGGATGCAGTAACTGTGCGGGCGACGGCTATAAGGGCAGAAGTTCGATTTGCGAAATCATAGAAGTAAGCGAAGAAATTAAAAAAATATTACTCAAAAACGGAAATGCAAAGGAAATAGAAGACAAAGCAAAAGAAGAAGGAATGATTCCTATGTTCAATGATGGAATGAGAAAAGTTTTACTTGGTGTAACAACCATCGAAGAAGTTTTGAGAGTAATGAGAGGTTAATAAAAACAAAAATGGCAAAATTTACCTACACATTTACAAACGAATCCGGAGAAAGGAAAGAGGGCAAAATAGATGCACCTTCTCAATCTGCGGCGGTACAAAAATTACGAGCGGATGGCACGATTATCCTTTCAATCAGCGAAAATAACGAAGGAAGCCGATGGGTTATCGGGAGGCCAAAAATGGGCATGCAGGAAAAAATGATGTTCGTAAAAAATTTGGCAACAATGATTAAAGTTGGAATCACGGTAACAGAAGGATTGTCGATAATGAGAGATCAATCCGAAAGAAAAAACATCAAAAAAATGTTTGAAGACATAATCGACATGATAAATTCCGGGCAAAGTTTAGCCAAGAGTTTAAAAAAATATGACAACAATTTCTCGCCGCTATTCATAAACATGATAGAAACCGGCGAAGAGGCCGGAAATTTGGAAAAAGTTTTATCGTATCTGGATTTACAGCTGGAAAAAGAATACGAACTTAGAAAAAAAGTGGTTTCAGCCATGATTTATCCGGCCATAATCGTGACAATAACAATAGTAATGGCTATCGGGATTGTGATTTTTATCATGCCGAAGATTACGAAAATCTTTAAGTCGTTTAAAGTGGACTTGCCTCTCCCGACAAGAATAATGATTGGATTAAGTGACATACTGACTCAAAAACCTCTGACCGCTCTTTTGGTTGTAGCGGCAATAGTAGGCTTGTTCATATTCCTGCTAAAACTAAAAGCATTGAAACCGTTTTGGCACAAAATAATTTTGAACCTTCCGATATTTGGAAAAATCCTGGTTACTGCAAACGTTGCAAGATTCGCAAGAACTTTAAATTCATTGATACAGGCAACAGTTCCGGTAACTGACGCGTTGATTATTACGGGCAACATGTTAGATAATTATTTTTACAAAAAAGCATTGATAGAAGCGAGCGAAAAAGTGGAACAAGGAGGTAAAATTGGAGAAAGTCTTGAAGCATATCCAAAACTCTTTCCGATTCTTTTTACAAAGCTGATTTTCTTGGGAGAAAAAACAGGAACACTGGACACAATATCCGAAAAAGCCGCCGAACTTTATGAAAGAGAAACCGATACAAAAACAAAAAACTTATCAGTGGTTATAGAGCCGCTGCTGTTGGTTTTTATGGCCGGCATAGTTGGAGGAATGGCGATATCAGTCATGTTACCAATTTATCAATTACCAAACTTACTATCTAAATAATGGCTAAAAAAGGATTCACAATAATAGAGTTGGTGCTTGTGATAATGCTGCTAAGCATTTCGATTGGAATGACAATTTCGTATTACAGAACATCACAAATACGAGCAGATATAAATTCTCAAGTTGCAAATATGGTCCATTACTTACGGCTCGCGCAAAGCAGCGCAACTGCAGGACTTGAGGATTCAAACTATGGCGTTCATATTGAAAATTCATTCTATACAACATTCAAAGGGAGTTCATATAACCCGTTGTCGGACACAAATTTTCAGATAGATATTCCAAGCACGATGTCGTTGGGAAATATTCTGTTAAACGGAGGAGGAAGCGACGTAATTTTTACAAAGCCGAGCGGCGAAACGACAACATATGGAACGTTTACACTTTCTTCCGCAGAAATAAATAGATCGTTCACGGTAACAATAACGCCAATCGGAACAATAAATTACTAATATGAAATTTTTGAGAAACAAATCGGGATTTTCTTTAGTGGAAATAATGCTGGCAATAGCGGTTTTTTCAATTTTTTCTGTAGGAATTTTTTATTTATCAATAGACACAATAAGCAGAGATTCAAAAGTTATATTAAACACAGACGGCTTACTTTACGCTCAAGAAGGCTTGGAAGTAGCAAGAAATATACGAGATAGAAATTATCTTTTTCTTACAAATGGCGACCACGGACTGACTCTTTCAAATGGGTCATGGAGTTTTGCGCAAGCGCCTGAATCAATCGAAAGCTTTTACGAAAGAACTATAACGGTTTCCGATGTTTACAGAGACGAAAATGGAAATATAAGTGAAAATGGAACAACTTATGACCCGGACACAAAAAAAGTGGACTCGGAAGTAAGATGGCTCCAGAATGGGGTAATCCCCCGCTCGATAGTTTTAACGTCATACCTTTCAAACTGGAGGGGTGATGATTTGATAAGAACAACCTGCACGGAATTTGCCGGCGGAACATTCGATGGTACCGAAACGGAAAACCTCGCAGGCCCGCCGGCCGACAATTGCGGAGTCCGTCTTCTGGAAATAACCGAAGAAAGTACTTTCTTCTCTCCGGTAGACGTTGGAAAACACGGTGAAGACGTCGATGTGGACGGAAGCTACGCATATTTGGCCACAGACGAAACAAATAAAGGTCTAAACATAATCAACGTTTCAAATCCGGCAAGTCCTGTCATTACGAGTTACAAAGACTTGGGAGCGAAAGGTAACTACATAAAAAAAGATGGAAATTACGCATATGTTGGAATAGATCAATCAAACGGATTAAGCATCGTCGATGTTTCGAATCCATCCAGTCCATCGATATCAAAAACGGTAAGTACAAGCGGCGCCGGCAACCAGCCAGCGACATTCGGCAATTACCTTTTCATGGCATTAAACGTCGACAGTAACAGCTACAAAGTTTATAACGTTACATCGAAAACCTCGCCGACACTTCTTAAAACAATTAATTTTGGTCACGACACTCACGTAACAACAATACAAGGAAATTACGCTTACGTCGGTGTGGATGATGATCATGAAAGTTTAAAAGTATTTGATATTTCAAACATAAATGACATAACGCAAATCGGATCTTTGGATGTCGGAGAAGAAATTAACGCAATAGCCATAAGCGGTAGCATAGCCTTTGTTGGAATCGAAAATGATGATGCCTCTCTACGCGTCGTAGACATTTCAAGTCCAGTGCATCCATCGGTAATAACAACATTAAACACAGAAGGAGAAATACAGGATTTAACAATTTCAGGAGATTATTTATATGCCGCAATCGACTCTTCTCACTCGGGTTTGGCGGCAATAAATATCTCAAACCCATACAGCCCGACTTTGGCTTATACAATGGATGTTTCCGGCAAAGGCACGGGAATAGATTCGGACGCAAATTACGTTTACGTATCAACCGATACAAGCAACAAAGGCTTGGTAATTGTTGGAACAACAGTTGAAGGAGTATCGACACTCGGAACCTATATTTCGGATAAATACGACACCGGCAGCGCCGACACAATTTACAATTTCATAGAATGGACAACACAAGGAAGCGTGGCCGGAGGGGCGATAAAATTTCAAATAAGAACAGCTGATTCCGAAGGAAATCTTGATACGGCTGTATGGGTAGGCCCTGACGGAACAAACGCAACGTATTATGAAACGCCGAGAACAATAATCAAATTGGATCCAGGCACATCGGGAAACAGATACGTACAATTTCAAGCATTTTTGCAATCGGATGGAGTTACAACTCCGGTACTCGAGGAAGTAAGAATAAATTACACACCATGAGAAAAAATAACATACAAAAAGGCTTGCTCGCGAGCAAAAGAGGCTTCACCTTACTGGAAATATTAATTTATTTCGCGATAATTTCGACAATTTTATACGCGATAATGAGCTTCTCTTTGCAAATTTTAGTCGTTAGCAAAAAGTCATCAAATCTTCAGGAAATTCAAACAAACATAGACCTAATATCAAACAAAATTGTGTACGCGATACAAAATGCAAACAGTATAGATAATGGAAACAGCATATTTGAAAACGATATCGGAAAATTATCACTAAACGTTCCGAATTCAGGCAAATCCCCCACATGGTTTTATCTGGAGAATAGCGCAATTTATCTAAAAGAAGGCTTAAACTCAGCAATAAAATTAAGCTCTGACTCAATAAAATGCGCTCAGTTAAAATTTATAAAAATAAGCAGCCCAAAAGTTCCGGACCAAGTGATGATAGATGCGCAATGTGAACCGGTTAACAGTGACATTAAAAATTTGGAGCAAAAAGTTTCGATACACACGTCCATATCACTAAGAAAATGAATAAAATA
>Ga0172379_10001771_pt1 | contig 41354 bp, 35 predicted proteins | sample GrowelOW334metaG_FD_119756 | JGI IMG/M metagenome (GOLD analysis project Ga0172379, IMG submission 119756) | Groundwater microbial communities from an aquifer near a municipal landfill in Southern Ontario, Canada - Groundwater well OW334 metaG | ecosystem: Environmental > Aquatic > Deep... | reverse complement strand
GCATATCACTGTTTGATAAAACTCCTTTGCTAGAGCTATTTTCAGTAGACGGAGTACAACTTCCAGACAGTGGTTCCGTAAATATGGCTACACTGTTTGATGGTTAACCGGACACTAGTGGTTGCAAACCCCGTCCGGCGACACTGATGAAAACATGATCTATGCACCGAGCTAATTACCAACCAAATTAATCCGGCTATTACGCATATGCTAGAATTTGCAGCAGTGATGATCCCGGGGTGACACTGACCTTTTGTGAAAAAATAAAACCCCTTCGTTGAAGGGGTTTTTGTGGTACTGCTCTTTAAAGAACTGTTTCCCGTTCATTCATCTTAGACAACCGCGGATGCGGTGCCGCCGTAGAACTCTTTGGTATCTATCTTAAACACTCGTCGTCACGAGGTCGCCGTAAGATGTTCGGGATTTTTTTGCCGCGCTTGTGCGCGAACTATTATATTAGCAAGAGCCTTCGCTGACCAAAAATGGTCTGTGAAGTTCTTTGATCCCTGCTAAAATGTTTTTGTCTTTGTTTTTTACGATATGACCGGTCGAAAGAAAAATTTCTTCACGGCCATTCGTTAAAGGCAAATACACTTTATCCCTGATGCGAACAAGAATGTTCGCACGATCGATCGCTTCGAGGAGCGCTGCGTCCGAGAGCGTAAACTCGCGGAGCGTGCGGCCAAGGATCTCTTGGTACTGCGTTCTCAAAGCGGCGATCTCTTTTTCGTGAGACTTCATTTCTTCTTCTTTTGAAAGAAGGAGATCTTTCATTTCACGATTAGATGCTTGAAGATACTTGATCCAAAAGGCAAGTACCAGTAACAAAAATACGAATAATAATCCAATGCTCAAAGTCAATTCCTTCGAAATGGTAAGACCGGGTGTCGCATCGGGAACCGTTGCGGCCGCCGGAATTGATATTGGTTGATGGGAAACCGATACGGGGGCAACGGTAATTTCCGGAGGCACTGCAACCGCGGGGGCTACAGATACGACCGTATATAAATTTTCCGCTCCGTTTTCGGCGCTTCTTTCATACGTTTTTTCTCCAATGACCACAGAGGAAGGAACAGAGTTTTCTGTATCGGACCATATGGCGTAGTAACTCGCATCTTCCGCAAGTTTCCCGGAAACCGGGATGGTTAAAATAAGTTTTGGGTTGTGGCTGACTTTGTCCTCGCTCAGTCCTTCGACTTTTAGCCAGAGGGCGAAGTGTTCTTGATACTCAGGACTGCTGTAGAGCTGTCCGTTGTGTTCTTTTCCCAACTCGTTTTGATATACAAGATACCAATCGGAGTATGTGGAACCGTAGGATATCCCGTATTGTTTAACGGGGGTTACAACATAAGAAGCCTGTACTCCTGCGATTCCGAAGAATGCGAGGAGCACTGCCAATATGATTTTTGCGAATGCCTTACGCATCGTTATTACTCCAATTCAAGGCCCAAAGAGAAACCGCTTGTTTTTCGATAGATCGAAAATATCAAGACGATTTGCCGTAAATATCTGATTTCTATCGTATCTCGGTAAATTTCACCGGGACTCTTTTTTGCCGTTCAAGAGCTTTTGGCTTTTGAACTTTTGAGACAACCGATTCGGGAGGGGGATTTTCTATCTTTTGAGAAACCTCCGCCGCTTCCGGTTCTTTTATCGGTAACATCACTGTCGCCGTTTTTTCGTGCGTTATAATAGCCTTTTGACTTGGGAGGATGGGCTCATCCTCTGTAGCTCTTTGCACTGCATTGAGCGAAGCAAGCCCGCCCTCCGCAGCTTTAGCGGAGGAGGGGACCCATTCTCCGTTTTTATTGCAAAGAGGCGTCGGCGGAAGGAATTTTTTTCCCGACACCGTAACGCTCGCCGTCATACAGTAGTTTCCGTCAGCAGCTCTGGCGAATCCCTGATGCAAAACGGCGATCTCTTTACCTTTTTCAGATTTCCACACATCGGGAAAATTTCCGTTTGAGTGGACCTTCCGGATCCCGCTTACGATATCGTTCTTATCTTTCGCCGTGAGAGAAGAATGATCTTCTCCGCGGTCTACCAGTTGTTCGAGCGGCGTTTGAGGACGGAAAGAATCGGTCGATTCTCTGCGTCCTCCCGTTGACGAACAGCCTGATAAGATGATCGCGAGCAGGACAAAGAAAATTTTTTTCTTCATTTCTTCACCCATTTCCATCATTACTGACGTAATTTCATTTTTTTAAAGGTGATATTTCCACCCACTTTTTGCAGACTTTTTTTGGTTTTGCTTTTTTTGGTTGATGATTAACGACCTTTTTTACTATGATCGGTTTTTCAACCACCACGACTTCAGGGGGAACAAGTACCGGTTTTGGAGCATTCATTTCTTTGATTATCCGATTGATCTTTTGAACTTCAAGAGCAATGGGATGTCCTTCGGTCGGATTCGGCGCTTGTGCCAGAAAAATAACTTTCATTCCCAGACCAAAGCTTGAACTTGCCAGACCGTGATTTTTACCCCAGCTGAATATGCTTCCTGCCGCAACTCCGGCCGCGGGAATTCCGCTCACTTGCGGAGTTACCGATATACCGGATCCGTTTACCGCTGTGCCGTCATAGTAAGCATTGGTTTCGTATAAGATAACGGGAGTTACGTTGGCAAAGCCTGTTATGTGATCGCTCGCAAATCGGAGCGCTTCATTTATCAGTGTTTCCTGCAAAGTGATATCTTGTATTTCTTCGTCAAACAGTGTACGTATGGCTACATGCCCGATGCAATAATGGGTTGTTTCGGGAGACATGTTCTCTGCCGCAAAATCTCTCGCAATGTCCGTTACTTCGGGAGTGAAATCCGTCATGGCATTTTCTTCCGAACGGATCCTCACGAAATAATCGCGATAGGGCTGCCAAACCATAAGTCCGAAATCAGTATCATCGGATACGGTTTTTGCACGGTCGCTGCGGAGTGAATTGACCGGAATGCCGCCTTTGCAAAAATTTGCGAAGACTTGCGCGTACCGGTTCGTTTTTTCCGCAAGGCCGATGCCTTTGATAAACGTATTCGGGTTAGGCATCACCGAAGGTGCGCCGTTCGGCATGAAGACAGGCTGACTCGCGTTCGTTACCGGGGCGTAATTGATCCCGCCCGTAGTTGCCGTAGCGCCCGCCCCCGCGTTCGTCTCAATGTTTTGGTCGGCAAAAGCGCTAAACGCAACAGCAAACCATAAACACAGTACAATCAACAGATTTTTTTTCATGTATTACTCGCTTTTTCAGTTCAGAAATAAAAGGGAGAAGGGGGGAACCCCCTTCTCAATTATCGGTTTATTGCGGACGATTAGTGGTGAACAGCCATATCGAGCCAAACCTTTCCGCCGTTTTCACCGGCAGAATGGGTCAGGTCGACCGCTTTATCAAAAGAAACAGCCGCAGCCTCTCCTTGGATATATATCGGGTCGATCCAGCCGTTCAACATCGTTTTACCTTGTACTTTTGTTAAGCTGTGGTTTATTGTTCCTTGCGGAGTTATGTTGGCGATTTGCGCTGTTCCGGCTTCGCCGGTTACATGTTTCGCATTGAGAGAGAGATCAACACCTCCTACAACACCGCTTTGTGCGGCAATAGAACCGGAACCTTGGGCAAAAGTGCCCGCCATTCCGGTGGTTAATCCTTCCACTCCGTTTCCGCCTTTATAAATACCTGCGTTAATTTCCACTGAGTTGTGTGTTGCGACCTGCGAAGATTGTCCCAAAGCCGTAGCATAGGAGACACTTCCGCCGGAAATATTCACTGTCGACGTCCCATGTTCCCCATGCGCGAAAAGCGGAGAGGAAGACAGTAGGAGCGTTATTGCAATGAGAATACTTTTCATTTTTTTTTCCTTTTCAAAGGTTGGTTGCAGAATTTGCCCGCGAAAACATTTTCTTGGACATGGTTTCCTTTGCGGATTACCGCAAGGATTTCTTGTTTTTGGCCGGATGGCCTTAAACAAAGATCGGTGTAATTTTTTCGCGTGTTCAACGAAAAAATGCCTTGTTTTTACTGCATTTTATTGCATATGTAGATATTTTAATTTTCAAAGGACAATGCTTGTCAACACGAATATATGACTTTAGCAAGCACGTTTCGGTGTGTATTGTATCAAATAGGATAATATTTGTCAATACTAGCCTTCCAGAAAATCGCTATCCTTACTGAGTAAGCTATTCACTCATGAAAACAGCATGAAGTAAGAGCTTTACGGCAAGTCTTTTTCATGAACCCTTCATTCTGTCTCGTATACTGATGGATGGAGATCGATTTCCTCCCAGTCTGAGGAAAGTCATCACTGATGTTTTAAAACAACAACCGGAGAAAAAAATTATGTGTGGAATAGTTGGCGGCGTTTCAAATACGAACGTAATCCCCATCCTCATCGATGGGCTTGAACGTCTTGAGTATCGCGGATATGATTCTGCCGGCGTGGCAGCCGTTACCCCCGAAGGTATTTCATGCCTTCGCCGCCTCGGCAAGATCGAGGTACTGAGGGAAGCGCTTGAAGAAAATCCAATGAGCGCACTCGCCGGCATTGTGCATACCAGATGGGCGACGCACGGAAAACCGTCGGAAAAAAATGCTCACCCGCACGTGTCGCAAGCGGCGATCGCGGTGGTGCACAACGGGATCATCGAAAATCACGTGGCGCTTCGTGCTGTGCTCCGGGAAAAAGCTTATGAGTTTTCTTCGGACACGGACACCGAAGTGATCGCGCATCTCGTGAACGAGCAGTGGAAGGGAGGAGGTTCTCTTTTATCGGCCGTGCAAAACGCGGTACAAGAACTTGAAGGCGCGTATTCCATTGCCGTCATCAGCAAGAACGATCCTGAAAATATCGTGGCGGTACGAATGAAAAGCCCGCTCGTTATCGGTATAGGAAAGAACGGAAATTTTGTGGCTTCGGACGTGTCGGCGCTTATTTCCATCACGAATCAATTCGTATATCTGGAAGACGGCGATGTGGCCGACATTTATCAGGCGCACTTCGTCGTGTATGATAAGACCGGAAAAAAAGTCGAACGTCCGATCAAAGTGAGCGATCTTTCACCGGAAGATGTCAGCCGGGGCGGATTTCTCCACTTCATGCAAAAAGAGATACACGAGCAGCCGGATGCGGTGTCTCGAGTACTCGACGGCCGGGTGAAAGACGGAAAAGTTTTGATCGAGGAAGCTTTCGGAAACAAAGCGGCGAAAATATTCGCCCGAACGGAAGCGGTCCAGATCATCGCGTGCGGCACCAGCCACTATTCTTCTCTCGTTGCTCGGTATTGGATGGAGATGGAGTCGCTTGCGGATATACCATGTCATGTGGATGTCGCGAGCGAGTGGCGTTATCGTAATCCGCGGCTGCATTCGCGCACGCTGTACGTATTCATCTCTCAATCGGGAGAAACCGCGGACACGCTCGCCTGTCTCAACATGGTAAAAGAGGGAAAACCGGAGGCGCATACCATCACGATATGCAACGTGCCGGAAAGTTCCATGACGCGCGAAGCGGAGTTGACCTTTTTAACAAAAGCGGGAGCGGAGATCGGAGTGGCATCGACGAAAGCGTTTACCACGCAGCTCGCGGCGCTCATGCTGCTTACGCTCGCCCTTGGACGCACGCGCGGAATGACGGCAAAAAAAGAAGCTGAGGTTATCGTTTCGCTTCTCACGGTTCCCGAAAAATTGCGCGAGGCGCTCTTGCTCGATGGAGAGCTCCGGCTGCTCGCGCCGGGATTTGGAAAGAAAGAACATGCGCTCTATCTCGGACGCGGATCGGAATATCCGATCGCGCTCGAAGGATCGCTGAAGATGAAAGAAATTTCTTACATTCACGCGGAAGGATATCCGGCGGGAGAATTAAAACACGGACCGCTCGCGCTCGTCAATGAAGAGATGCCGGTCATCGCCGTCGCTCCGAATGACGTCCTTGTTGAAAAATTACAGTCGAACCTTAAGGAGGTTCGCGCCAGAAACGGACAATTATTTATTTTTGCATCTCCTGATGTGAAGATCGATCTCGATGAAGGTACGACGGTTATCGCACTGCCTCGCGTTGACGAGCTGGTAGCGCCGATCGTTTATGTAGTTCCTTTACAGTTGCTTGCCTACCACGTTGCCGTAGCGCGCGGCAATAATGTAGACCAGCCGAGAAATTTGGCAAAATCAGTAACGGTGGAATAGAAACTCAACCGTCAGTGAAAATTCACTGACGGTTTTTTTTGAAAAATATCGTTTTCGTCATTCCGGGCCGCGACCCGGAATCCACGTTTGTCGCGCACACTCTGGATTCCGGGTCGTAGCCCGGAATGACGGTATGGTGAGCGGTCACACTACGATCATTTTTTCGGAAAGAATGCCGATTCTTTTTTGCTCACTTTGATCGATGTTTCAAGAAGCGACTCGATCGTTCCCGCATCGTACCAATCGCCTTTCACGACAAAAAACTCCATCATGCCAGCATCAACATATTGATTCACCGCGTCGGTGACTTCGAGCTCTCCTCTTTTTGACGGCGTTAATTTTTTTATGAATGAGAAGATGCGGCTGTCGAAAAAATACAAACCGGTCTGCGCAAAATCCGACTTCGGTTTTTTCGGCTTCTCCTCGATCCGTACGATCTTCTTTCCTGTTCTGTCGAAAACTGGGACGCCGTACCGTTCCGGGTCTTTTACTTTTTTCAAAAAAATTCTCGCGCCGTCGGTAAAGGTTTCCGCCGATCTCGAAAAATCATCTTCAAAAATATTGTCCCCCAGAATAACAGCGACGTTTTCATTGTCCGAAAAATCCTCTGCGCACGAAAGCGCGTCGGCGATACCGGCATTGTTCTTATCTTGCACGGCAAAAGAAAGTTTCACCCCGCTTTCTTTTCCGGAACCCAGAAAATTGATGAAGTGTCCGACGTGTTCGCGTCCGCACACGATCATGATCTCGGTGATCCCCGCGCGCCGAAGGGTTTCGATAGGGTAGGAGATCATCGGCCGGCCGTATACCGGCAGGAGATGTTTGTTGGTGATGAGCGTCAGAGGACGAAGGCGCGTGCCAAGCCCTCCCGCAAGTACGATCCCTTTCATAAAAATTATTTTATTTTTTTATTCCGCTTAATTTTTTGAGTAATGTGCGTATTAAAACCGGAGGTTTTTTTTCGTATCGCGCGGAGCCATTTTTCATTCGACAAGTACCAGCCGATCGTTTCCCGGAACGCTTTTTCAAAATCATATTCCGGAACCCAGCCGAGTTCCCGGCGAATTTTTGAACTGTCGATCGCGTATCGCCGGTCATGTCCGGGACGATCCGCCACAAATTCGAGGTGAGAATCATTCCGCTTGAAATACGAAAGGATCATGCGGGCGATAGTCAAGTTATCGAGTTCCGTATCTGCGCCGATACCGTAAGTTTCTCCGGGAATTCCTCGAATAAGGCAAAGCTCAAGCGCACGGCAATGATCCATGACATATATCCAGTCGCGCACATTTTTTCCGTCGCCGTATATCGGCAGCTTCTTATTCTCCATCATGCGGGTAATACAGAAGGGTATTAATTTTTCCGGATATTGATTCGGCCCGTAATTATTGGAACAGTGCGTGACGACAACCGGAATTTTCCATGTCGAGAAATAGGAGCGACACAAAAGATCACCGCCCGCTTTGGTGGCAGCGTAGGGAGTATTCGGAGCAAAAACAGTTGTCTCCTCGAATTTTTGTTTAGAGCCGAGCGGTAAGCTGCCGAACACTTCATCGGTGCTGACCTCGACATATTTGAGGATTTTTTTTGATTCCTTTACCGATTCCAGAATATTGAATACTCCTTCCACATTCGTGCGGACGAACTCAAGCGCTTCGCCGTGCACGCTTCGATCGACGTGAGTTTCTGCGGCAAAGTTTATGACAAAGTCAGGTTTGTATTCGGAAAAAACGGAGCGCACGTGTTTTTGATCTGCAATATCTCCTTTACTGAAAGAATATCGTTTGTCTTTGCTTACGTCTTTTACATTTTCCAAATTTCCGGAATAGGTGAGTTTATCGAAATTCACCGCTTTCACTTTTGGATATTTTGACAGGATAAGGCGAATAAAATTGGACCCGATAAATCCGGCTCCCCCAAAAACAAGGACGGTTTTGCGATTGAGATCCATTTTGTTGGTTTAAGATAAACGATAATAGAGTTCTTTCAAAAGTTACGTCATTTATTCTGTCATTCCGGACTTGATCCGGAATCCACGTCCTGTGATATAACGTGGATCCCGGGTCGCTGCCCGGGATGACGACGGGCGACTTTTTAAAGAGATCTAATATACGCGTATCATATCCCATTATATTTTACAATGCAAAAAAAACGGGAGGGTGTTAAACCCTCCCGCGTGACATTAGTGGTTCAATTGCATAGCAAGATTTTCCATATCTTTACTCGCACTCTGCAGCGCCAATGCCAGAGGACTGCAATTTGAGGGAGAAAATGTCGTTTCGTTCACCACAAGGATCGGATCCTTGAGGTAAGCGGTGTTGGTTTCAATACGCTGTATGACTCGGGCAAACAATTCATTGGCGCTCTTTGATGCAACGGCTTTTCTCGCATCAACGCGAAGCGCCTTGAGCACTTGAACGGCAGTATATAAACTTCCTTGTCCGTGGTAATAGGCGTTATCCATCTCATTCCATGATATGTTTTCCGGAGCATTATCTTGTCTCGCAGACTTTCCAGATGAATCCTCATGTGTCGACAAAAGAGGAATCCTTGTTTTTTCGACAGACTCAAGCCTTCGTGCCGAGTTTGCCAGTACCGCCGCCATAGTCTTCAGGAGTTCGCCTGAATTATAGGTGGTCGGATAAATATGTGCCTTTCCTTTTTCTAAAGAGAATCGGAAAGCTTTAATCGCATTTAAACCATCTTTATAGACTCCTTCGGTTCTTGGAAATGCCCAGCTGTCGGAATCCCAAGCAAATTTATTATATGCTCTTTCTATGAACGGATTAAACGCATCATTTTTTCCGTTTTTCGTAAAGTTATCGCGCATTTCCTGCAGAACGAAACGGACCATTTGGAGCTGCCCGATCTGAAAGTTCCGCGGATTGTCTACTCCGAATATCCCTGTTTTTGATGAGGCCCAAGGAAGGTCGTTATCCTGCCAATTCACTATCATTTCACTGGTTATACTTATCATCGTATCCGCTAACGCCGTGCCCTGATTTTCGTTGTACTCCGCCAATTGCTGAGACGATTCAATGGGCATTACGTTGGGTATTTCTTTGGGATAGATGACGCTGGTGTAATTATACGCATACGTACCGACCCAAACCGCGGGGTAGGTGGACCAAAGGGGACCGAGGACAAGCGCTATAAGGATGATGACCGCCGGAATTCCCGCCAATAAATAGCGATATTTCCAGTCTGCTGCTCCATTATGCCACCAGTGCCAAAATGGCGATATTTGTTTCCATGGCCACTTGATCATCCTCCAGAGGAGGTGAAAGGTCGCACCGTATAAGAAATGAATAGTTCGACTCATATGGCCTTTTTTGGCGGCAAGGGAGCCTGTTTGTGGGGCTGTCTTTTCTGTCATTTTCGCACCTCGCTTCATTGTTTCAAAAAACTATCTCCGACTTATTCTATACCATAGAATATAAAAAAAAGGAAGCCGACAACTTGACTTTTTTATAAAAATGGTGTATAATGAAGCCGTTTAATTAATACACAAAAAATGGTGTAATTGTTCCGATCAAAAGGGCGTTATTTACGCAAGACTTATTTTATGACTGAGCCTTTACCAAAACATCAATTCAATATTCCAACGCTGAAAAAAGCATTGATATGGGGATTTTTTCTCATCCCGTTTTTCATTCTGAGCGTATACAACTATCCCGCTTTTCACAGTTTTGCCGACATGGCGACCGTCTTTATTGCGGGCAGCGTGTTTGTCGTCGTCTGGAACAGGCGGCACGTATTGGATAACCACTATTATCTCTTCGTCGGTATCGCTTTTGTTTTTTACGCCTTTCTGGACTTCATGCACCTGCTCGGCAATAAAGGAATAGGAATCTTTCCGGGATATGGCAATCTCGGCCCCACATTTTACATTGCCAGTCGATATCTGCTCGGCATTTCGCTTCTCCTTGCGCCGGCATTCATTAAGCGCAAAGTAAATGTTTTTGCCATGTTCAGCGTGTATTTGTTTGCCGCCACGCTGATCCTGCTTTCTGTTTTTTTGTGGCGCTCATTTCCGGCCACGTTTATAGAAGGGGTCGGATTGACTCCCTTTAAGATTTTCAGCGATTATCTCATTTGCGCCACGATACTCGGTGCCATTGCCGTATTATACTTGAATCGACGAGCATTCGATCCGAGGGTATTCCGTCTTTTCATTCACTCACTCCTTTTGTCCGTTGCATCCGGACTGGCTTTTACTTTTTATGCGGATCCTTTCGATATAACCAACACGATCGGGCACGTATTTCAGGTCGCGTCGTTTTATCTGATCTATCGCGCATTCGTGGAAACGATCCTGAATAAGCCTCAGGATATTTTGTACCGCAGCTTGAGAATGAGCGCTGAAGAAAATTTAAAACTTAATACCAAACTGAAAAATACAAATTTCTATCTGAAGCAGAAAGAAGCCGAGCTTCGCGAAGCTCAGCGTATCGCGCATATCGGAAGCTGGTCTTGGGATTCCGCGACGGATACGATGGCATGGTCGGATGAATTTCTCCGTATTTACGGTTTTGATCCGGAAACGGAAACCATGCCTGACTTTAAGGATCAAAGAGGGCGATGTTATCCGATACCGGACTGGGAACGCATAAACAGCGCCGCAAAAAATACTATAAAAACGGGAGTCGGTTATGAGATCGAAGTTCAGGCGTTCCGCAACGGCGTTCCGATATGGATCACTACGCGCGGCGAAGCGGTGCACGATGACGCCGGAAAGGTTATCGGTCTTCGCGGAACGGTTCAAGATACCACGTATCGCAAGATGGGCGAAGAACGGCTCAGAAATTTTATTTCAGTTCTGGCTCATGAATTGCGCAATCCTTTGTCGCCGATCGTACTCGAAGTTGAAATGCTGAAAATGCGGGAAAATACTGATCGGGAGGTGAAGGAATCATACGAAGTAATAGAGCGGCAGGCCGCTAATATGACGAAACTGTTGAAAGAGCTTCTCGACGTCTCGCGCATAGAAAGAGGCAAGGTTGAGTTGAGTAAAAAAGACGTGGAATTATCAACGATCATCGAGGGTGCGGCGGAGGCTTCGAAACCGCTCATTACGAAAGCGAAACAGGAGCTGAAGATCACCATGCCGGAAGGATCGATGCTGATCCATGCAGATCAGCTGCGAGTGGGACAGATCATAACAAATCTGCTCAATAACGCCTCAAAATATTCGGAGGAAAATAAACTCATTGAGATGATCGTGGAAAAACTTGGCGATAAAGCCGTCATTAAGATCAAAGATTATGGGGTCGGAATTTCTACGGAAGCACAGAAAGATATCTTTGCACTCTTTTCTCAAAATGAGACCATGAGCCGAGTGAAAGGAGGGCTTGGCGTCGGGTTGTATCTGTCGAGAGAACTTGCACAGCTTCATGGCGGTTCAATAACCGTCAAAAGCGCCGGTCTCGGAAAGGGAAGTGAATTCATTGTTACGCTGCCTCTTAAATGATCGATCTCTCATAAAAAAAATAACGTTTGGTAAAAACCAAACGTTATTTTTTTATCAGCTTTATTTTGCGGCTGAATCAAAAAGAATGTTGATAAGCGATATCACGAGCCCGAAGAGGAGGGCGATAAGGAACGAACCCGGCACAAATCCCGGTACGATCGCTCCCGCGATCAAAACAAGAATGGTGTTGATAACGAGCGTAAAAAGCCCGAGGGTCATAATGTTCAACGGAAGCGTCAGCGCCAAAAGGACCGGCTTGACGAAAAGATTGAGCAGTCCGAGGACGACCGCTACGACGAAAGCGGTAAACCATCCGCTGACCATTACTCCGGGGATAAGATACGCTGCCACCATGACCGCGATGGTATTGATCGCGAAATGAAAAAACATGTTCATAAAGTTAGTTTTTTATTTTTTATGTTTAACTTTTAATGGGATCGTGCTTCGCTTCGTCTTCGCGATCTTACGCAAATCCTTTTCGCTCATGGAACTCGCCATTTTTTTTGACGCTCCTTTAAGCTTTCTTTTTGATATTTGTCCGCGTTTCGCGGACAGAGCCGCACCCGCGGCCATCTGTTGTTTTTTTGATCTTGCCGGCATAGTACCTTTTATTACCGCCGGCTTATGAAATATTCATGAAAATAAAAAAAGCAGGCCGTTTGACCTGCTCCAAATTTTTATCATCTATACAATGCGTCATCCCGGGCCGCGACCCGGGATCCACGTCGTGCTTCACCTTGCCGCAATTAACATGAGATGAAGATCTTCGCAGCATAGACCAACATCTATAAATTCGTAGCGAACGTGCAGTTCTCCGCTGTCGATACATTCTACCAAACGGTGCGCTCTCTTTATCTGGCACTGAAAGTATGCAGCCTGTTCCGCAGCAAAATCTCTTTCACTATCGCGCATTTTAGGATTGTTGCTGTATTTTGCTTCAAGATAGCCTTGGGCCCAATCGCTCATACGGGCAATGTGTGCGGCAAGAAGCGATCTTTTAAAAGAGCGGACAGCTTCTTTGTCGATCGCGTGGTTGATCACTGCTTGATATCGGCTTGTCGCGTCCTCCGTGCGTTGATCCTCTCCATTGGGCAAACGGATCGGATACGCCATCTCGGAACGGGTCACGGAGACGCGCATCTTGCTTTGGACGCGTCCGTCTTCTTCAGTGATCCCTCCCGTTGGATAACATTCTTGTTCCACGACAAGAGAATGGTCGAGCAAATGCAGGGTATCTAAATTGCGTTCCAGCTGCTCCGAAATAGTTTCCGGAATGTTTGTTTTCATGTTTTCACCTCGTTTTGTTGTTGAAATTCTGTTGCAGACTATATCATAGAAACAATTGTAAGTCAAGGTATCCGTTAGTATCTCCTCACATCTATCCGTCATTCCAGCCCGCGAGCTGGAATCCACGGCGTAACGACGTGGATTCTGAATCGCACCACAAGAGTATTTCCATTTTTATGGTCGCTTCACTCCTTCACCACAAGAGTATTTCCAATTTTATACTCCCTACGGTCGTTAAAATTTAGGTCAAAAATTAGGTCAGTTCAGAATGACGACGAACGAGTTTTAGCGATTTTTCGGTAAAACATGATGATGGTGTGAGGAATTACGTCCGTTATGGTTCAATAGCTTGGAAACGCTCCATCATAAAATATCGATTTGCTTTTATTTATGCGCCGGTGTATAAATTAACTATGGTTAACTTATTTACGCGATGAAAAATCAAAGCCAAGAAGATTACTTGAGAGCGATCTATCGTGAATACGAAAAAAGCGGACAGTCGCCCCATGCCGTTCTTATCGCAGATCGAATGTCGGTGTCAAAACCGGCCGTATCAAAGATGCTGAAAAAACTGTCCGAAAGAAAGCTTTTGAAAGCGCAGCCGTATTCGAAAATTTCTTTAACGGCAAAAGGGCTAAAAGCCGCTCAAAACCTCACTTACAAGCACCGGATAATCGAAGTTTTTCTTTCAGATGTTCTTCGCGTCGATAAAGAGCGTGTACACGATGAGGCACATGTGCTTGAGCATGCCTTTTCAGATACGACCATTAAAAAACTCGCAGCCTTTTTAAATGATCCGACCGTTTCTCCCCATGGCAGGAAAATACCGAAACCAAAATAGCAGCGACGGAAAAATGATTATTATATAATTTTATTAATTTTATGTTTGCACCATTCGTACTCTCATTTCGGGAGATATTGGAGATAGGGCTGCTCTCTATCCTTATTATTACCTATCTTTCTCGCGCAGGACTGGGGCATCTGGTAAAGTATGTCTGGCACGGGATCATCGGCGGAGCTGTGATCAGCGTTATTCTGGGAGCGATCGCATGGCAAGTTTTTGGGGGACTTCCCGAGCCGTATGAAAAATTATTTGAAGCCGTCGCTTCGGTTATTGCCGCGGTTGTTCTTACCGTTGTGTTCTTTTGGCTCGCGAGGCATCGCGGCGACTTGCTGGAACAAAAGCTTCAAAAGCACGTTGATGCATTCAAAGAAAGGGAGGCCATCAGCGGAATTTTCTTTTTTGCCTTTTTGGTCGTTTTGCGCGAAGGCCTTGAGATCGTACTTTTTCTTTTTCCGTATCTGATCAAAGATCCGGCAAATACGATCTTGGGATTTTCGGCGGGTACTTTTACGGCGCTTGTTCTTTCTTTTGCCATGTATCGATACGGCACGCATATCGACGTGAATAAAATATTTTATTATTCAAGCCTCATTATCGTTCTCATCGTGGCCGGCATGCTCGGATACGGCGTGCATGAATTCATCGAATTTCTCGCATTCAGAGGAATTGAAATAGGATGGCTCGGACAGTTCGTCTATGATCTCCATATCCCAAGCAGCAGTATCTGGTCGCACAAAGGAATTCTCGGCGCTCCTTTCGCGATACTTTTCGGCTATTCCACAAAAATGGAATGGGCTCGTCTTCTGATCCAGATCGCCTATCTCTCCATTTTCATACCGCTCACCGTGCGGATGTACAGACAGAGATAAAATAAAAAAACCGTCCCAACGTGGGACGGTTTTGAATAAAAAAGGACTAGTTTTGTTTCGACCAATAGAGGGCGGTAAGCGATACGGCTGCGACTCCCCAGAGGAACATAAAGGCGGTGGTATAAATACCGGTATAGTCGAGGATCGCTCCAAAGATTATCGGCAAGAGATATCCGCCCAAACCGCCGCCGAGACCAATGGCCCCAAAAACGGCTCCGGTATTTTTTGGAAAATCGTCGGCCGCATATTTGAAGATCGAGGCATTGCCGATACCAAGCGCCAGTCCGAGAACCATAAGAACCCCGGTAAAGACCCACATGTTGATGTGAATGGGGATCACGATATCGCCGTTCAGCGTATGGAAGATAACATCCGAAGGCGGATATGAGATTATCGTAAGACAGAAGAGCGCCACCCACATAATCGAGCGTGTCACTTTGAACGCTCCATATTTATCTGCAAGCCATCCGCCGTATGCCCGTATCAGACTTCCCGGCAGAGCGAATACCATCGCCATCAGAGCGCCGTCTTGGAGAGTAAATCCGTATGCGCTCATGTAATAGGAAGGCATCCAAAGAGCGAGTGCGATAAATCCTCCGAACGTAAGCGAGTAATATTGAAAATATCTCCACGCTTTGGGATCTTTCATCACAGCAAATTGTTCCGAGATCTTTGTGTTTGTCCGGTGGCTTTCGTCCGTAAAAGTGAACAAAAGAAAAATGATCGCAACCATGAGCAGGATGACCGCATACACTTTTGGCACCATTCTCCACCCGTAGGCAGCGATCAAGATCGGCGCCGCGAATTGCGTGAGAGCCGTCCCGACATTACCTGAACCAAAGATCCCCATGGCAAATCCTTGCCGTTCTTTCGGGAACCATTTTACTACATAGCTGATCCCGACAGCGAATGACGTTCCCACGATGCCGACGAACAGACCCAAAACAAGAAAATGCCAGTAAGCAGAAGCCCATCCTCCGATCAAATAAAGCGGAGGCAATGCCGAGATCATGAGAAGGAAAAATACCCGCCGTCCGCCGAAGCGATCTGATAAGGCGCCGAAAAGCGGACGAAGGAATGCGCCGGTTAATATCGGCGTACCGATGAGAACGCCGAACTCGGTGTTTGAAAGTCCGAGTTCCGCTTGTATTGGTTTGCCGATGATGGAAAAAATGACCCATACGGCGAAACAGACGACAAATCCGAACGTGCTCATGGAGAGCACCAGATTTCTTTTTGTTTCATTGGAAGTGAATAGCTCCATAATAAACCCCTGAAATTTCAATGTTCAAAAATAACGGATCAAAAAATTTCGATCGATACCTCAACACATGTAAACGTAAAAAACAGTTTCTGTCAATTTTTTATAAAAAAATCACCCGGCTTGCGTCGGGTGACCTCATGAAGACATCATCTTCGATTAAAGAGCGTGGATCTTCTCTTTTACCTCGCCGTAGAGTCGTTCCGCGTCAGCGGGGTCGAAGTCAGTATTCTGTATTTTCTTTACGCCCATCTCGGCAAGCTTAATGTGCAGAGTCGGTTTTACGCCGTGGCGTTTCAAACAGGATTCAACGCAGACCAGCGGACAGCCGTCGATCGCTACGATCTTTCTGTCCGGTTCCGTCGCCTTTTTTACCAAAGCGGGAACATCGCCGCCAACGCCCGCGATGCATGACATTTCTGCGGTGCCGTCTTTATTCAATTGCAGAGCGAGAAAATTTGCCAGTTGCGCGGCGCTTGAACATCCGGAGCACGAATAGACGAGCGGAGTTTCTTTTTTTGCTTTCATAATAACCTCATTCTATCTTGGAAAAAACAAGAGGGATCGAAAAAATCGAGAATTATTGATCGATCATCCATACCTAAACTAAACAAAAAAGCTCATGTTGTCAATAGACAGCTTGACAATTTAGGTGAAATCTAACATTGTAGAAGCATATGTATATTTCGGGAACATGACCGTAAAGAAGATGAATGGCAAAGAGCACGATTTGTTGCGAATTTTTTGTTTTGAGATATACCGCTCTTTGACATAATGAAATTGACTGCAAAACAGAAGGAGAAAAATAGATGAAGAGAACCTTAGATAAACTTTCGCGTTTGTTTGGAAAAACTTCGAACGAACACGAGGTAGTGACAGAAGAAAGCCGTGATTGGGAAAGACTCTATCGGGATCGGCTCGGCGTTCAAAAGACCGTGCGTTCGACGCACGGGGTAAATTGCACCGGCTCATGCAGCTGGGAAATACAAGTAAAAAACGGACTGGTGATCGGAGAAGTTCAAAAAACGGATTATCCTCGGACCAGACCCGGACTTCCGAACCATGAACCGCGCGGCTGCCCTCGAGGTGCCAGCGCATCGTGGTATTTATACAGCGCGGCGCGTCTCAAACATCCTCTTGCTCGAGGCGCATTGGTACGGATATGGCGTGAGGCGAGAAAAACGCTTGACCCTGTTTCCGCATGGGCATCGATCGTTGAGGATCCCGAAAAAACAAAAAGCTATAAGACGAAACGAGGAATGGGCGGTTTTGTTCGTTTGACGTGGGACGAGGCTATGGAGATCATCGCCGCGGCCAACATTTACACGATCAAAAAATACGGACCCGACCGGGTGGTCGGATTCTCACCCATACCCGCTATGTCTATGGCAAGCTACTCCGGGGGAACGAGATATCTTTCTCTTATCGGCGGCGCGAACCTTTCATTCTATGATTGGTATTGCGATCTGCCTCCGTCTTCGCCTCAAGTCTGGGGCGAGCAAACGGATGTTCCCGAAAGCGCGGATTGGTACAATTCCAAATACATTTTGGTTTGGGGTTCGAATGTCCCGCAAACGAGAACGCCTGATGCGCACTTTCTTTCGGAATCTCGATATAACGGCACGAAGTCTGTCGTCGTTTCATCGGATTACAGCGAAGCGGTAAAATTTGCCGATCTCTGGATGCACCCGAAACAAGGACACGATGCCGCTCTTGCTATGGCAATGGGGCACGTGATCTTAAACGAGTATCACTCAAAAAACCGGAGCTTATATTTTTCCGAATACTGCAAAGCCTATACCGACATGCCGCTGCTCGTGGCGCTCGAAGAGAAAGACGGAACCTTTCAAGCCGGAAGATTCCTTCGCGCTTCAGACTTCGATCAAACCATGAAAGAAGAGAAGAGCGAGTGGAAAACGGTACTTATAAATGAACGTACCGGAAATATTGCCGTTCCGAACGGAAGCATCGGTTTTCGCTGGGACGAAAGTGGAAAGTGGAATCTTCTTTCTGAAGAGATCACGCCGCGCCTTTCGCTTCTCGGAACAGAGGACGAGACCGTGAAGGTTTCCATGCCTTATTTCGGAGGCGACGAGAGCGAGAATATTCTCTTGCGCAGCGTTCCGGTAAAGAAATTTTTCTTAAATGGAAAAGAAGTGCTTGCCGCAACGGTGTACGATCTGCTTTTGGCCAATTACGGCGTGAGCAGAGATCCCGATGTCACAGAAGAGAGTTATAACGAAGTCGCACCGTATACGCCTGCATGGGCTGAAAAACATTGCGGCGTAAGCAAAGAGCTCATCATAAAAGTCGCGCGCGAATTCGCTGAAAACGCGGATAAAACGCTCGGCAGATCGATGATCATTCTCGGTGCGGCTATCAACCACTGGTACCATTCCGATATGACCTATCGCGGCATTATGAATATGCTCATGATGTGCGGATGCGTCGGACAATCCGGAGGCGGATGGGCTCACTATGTGGGACAGGAAAAACTCCGACCTCAAACCGGCTGGGCGCCGCTTGCGTTTGCGACCGACTGGTCGCGTCCTCCGCGGCAGATGAACGGAACTTCATTTTTTTACACACACTCAGATCAGTGGCGTTTTGAAAAACTGAAAGTTTCGGAAATTTTGTCGCCGCTCGCGGATACATCGCTGGGCAATAGTCATTTGTATGACTGGAACACCCGTGCTATTCGCATGGGATGGCTGCCGACACTGCCGGCTTTGGACGTAAATTCGCTTGAAATTGCAAAGAAGGCGGATAGGGCGGGAATATCTCCGTCCGAATACGTGGTATCCGGACTGAAGGATGGTACGATCCGATTCGCATGCGAAGACCCTGACAAAGAGGAAAATTATCCTCGCAACCTGTTTCTTTGGCGTTCAAATCTTTTGGGATCGAGCGGCAAAGGACATGAATATCTTTTGAAATATTTGCTGGGAACGCAATCCGCGGTCTTGGGCAACGAATCGAAAGATATGAAACCGACCGACTCCGAATGGAGAGAGGATCCCCCTGAGGGAAAACTCGACCTGTTCGTTGTTTTGGACTTCCGAAAATCAACATCCGTTCTGTATGCCGACATCGCGCTTCCTTCCGCCACGTGGTATGAAAAAGATGATATGAACACATCGGATATGCATCCGTTCATTCATCCGCTGCAAGCCGCCGTAGATCCTCTTTTTGAATCGAAAACGGACTGGGAAATTTTCCGGAGCGTCGCGAAGAAATTTGCGGAACTCACGGAAGGAAATCTCGGAGTGGAAAAAGACGTGGTGCTTACTCCGCTGCTTCATGATTCTCCGGGGGAACTCGGACAGCCGTTCGGCGAAGTGAAGGATTGGAAAAAAGGAGAGTGTGAACCGGTTCCCGGAAAAACGATGCCGAACATTACCGTGGTCGAAAGAGACTATCCGAACACGTACAAGAAATTTACGTCGGTCGGTCCGCTTCTGTCGAAACTTGGTAACGGAGGAAAAGGAATTTCGTGGAATACGGAAAAAGAAGTCGATGGTCTTAAAGCCATAAACGGCTGTGTGGAAGAAGAAGGCGTTTCAAAAGGAATGCCGAAGATCGAAAGCGCAGTGCAAGCGTGCGAAATGATCCTCGAGTTCGCTCCGGAAACGAACGGTGCGGTCGCGGTGAGATCATGGGAAGCGCTTGAAAAGATAACCGGTCTTTCTCTCGCCGACCTCGCCAAACCGAGAGAGGCGGACAAGATACGGTTCAAAGATATCGTTGTTCAGCCGAGGAAGATCATTTCTTCTCCGATCTGGAGCGGTATCGAATCTGAGGAAGTATGTTATACCGCTTTCTGGACCAACGTCCACAAACGGATACCATGGCGTACGCTCACGGGTCGCCAGCAATTCTATCAAGATCACGCATGGATGATCGCGTTCGGTGAAGGTTTCGCGGTATACAAACCGCCGATCGACACGAAAACGATCGAGTCTGTGCTGGGATTTTCCAAGAATGGAAATAAAGAAATAGTTTTGAATTGGATCACCCCGCATCAAAAATGGGGAATTCACTCGAACTTTTCCGATAACCTGAGAATGCTGACGCTCTCGCGCGGAGGTCCGAATGCATGGATTTCCGAAGATGATGCAAAAGAGGCGGGTATCGTCGATAACGATTGGATCGAGATATGGAATGAAAACGGTACGCTCGCGGTTCGCGCGGTTTTAAGCCAGCGCGTTCCTCGGGGAATGATCCTTATGTATCACGCTCAGGAAAAGAACGTGAATATGCCGCAAGCGGAGATGAGCGGAAAACGAGGAGGGATACACAACAGCGTCACTCGCACGGTCGTGAAGCCGACGCACATGATCGGCGGCTACGCGCAGCTTTCTTACGGTTTCAATTATTACGGAACCGTCGGATCGAATCGCGATGAGTTCGTCATCGTGCGCAAAATGAAACAAGACGTAAAATGGTAAAACAAATCGCGTCCGGCGGCAGCGTCGGACGCCACTCTGAACAAAGGAGGCAACTATGAAGATCAGAGCGCAAATTGCCATGGTTTTGAATCTCGACAAATGCATCGGCTGCCACACCTGTTCCGTCGTCTGCAAGAATTTGTGGACATCGCGGAAAGGCGCCGAGTACCAATGGTGGAACAATGTCGAAACGAAACCGGGCACGGGATTTCCCACGAATTGGGAAGACCAAGAAAAATTTCAAGGAGGATGGGTTCTCAACAAAGCGGGAAAACTGGAATTGAAACAAGGCGCGAAACTTAAACTTCTCGCCAATATCTTTGATAATCCGAATATGCCAAGCCTGGCGGAGGACTATTATGATCCGTTCACTTTCGATTATGATTATTTGGAAACTGCTCCGGAAGGTCTCACGACCCCGCCGACGGCGAAACCGCGGTCGGTAGTCACGGGCGAACCGATGAAAAAGATCGAAAAAGGTCCGAACTGGGAAGATGATCTCGGAGGAGAATTTGAAAAACGAGGAAAAGATAAAAACTTTGAAGGTATTCAAAAAGAGATGCATTCTTTATTTGAAACCACCTTCATGGCGTATCTGCCTCGGCTTTGCGAACATTGTCTTAATCCCTCGTGCGTCGCTTCGTGCCCAACGGGTTCGATCTACAAACGCGCGGAAGACGGCATTGTTCTCATCGATCAGGACAAATGCCGAGGCTGGCGCATGTGCGTTTCGGGGTGTCCTTATAAAAAGATATTCTTTAACTGGGATACGAAAAAATCCGAAAAGTGCGTTTTCTGTTTTCCTCGGATCGAGGCGGGTCTTCCGACCTTGTGTTCGGAATCCTGCGTAGGACGTATTCGATATCTTGGCGTTATTCTTTATGATGCCGATCGTATCGAAGAAGCCGCCAGCGCCGCGAACGAGCAAGACCTGTACGAAGAACAGCTGAAAATATTCCTTGATCCGCACGATGGCAACATTGCGCGCATTGCGGAAGAACAAGGCATTCCTCCGTCTTGGATCGAAGCGGCGAGAAGATCGCCCGTCTATAAAATGGCGGTCGAGTGGAAGATCGCGTTTCCTCTCCACCCCGAGTGGAGAACGATGCCCATGGTATGGTATGTACCGCCGCTTTCTCCGATCACGTCGGCCGCGGAAAATGGGCTTATCGCAAAAAAAGGATTTTTCCCCGATATAGAATCGCTTCGAATTCCGGTGAGATATCTCGCCAATCTGTTAACGGCGGGAAGTGAGGCTCCTATTGTGCTGGCGTTGAAACGTTTGATCGCGATGCGGGAATACCGGCGCGAAAAAACGCTGAACAGCGAAGAAAAGAGCGAATTTTTGCGGGAGGCCGGACTGACGGAAAAGCAAGCCGAAGAAATGTACCGATATCTCGGTATCGCAGACTATGAAGATCGGTTCGTCATTCCGACGAGCCATAAAGAATATGCTCTGAATGCTTTTGATGAAAAGGGCGCGTGCGGGTTCACTTCCGGAAACGGTTGTGCGCACGGCGAAACTCCTTCATTGGAAGACCTTTCGGTCCGCTTGGGTCATCGAAAGAAAAAAATGGAGATATGAAATGAAAACTTATCTTATTCTCTCGCTTCTTCTCGAATATCCGAGCGCGGAATGCGTCGAAAACATCGGAGGTCTTGAAGATATCCTCCACGAAGAAGCTGATGAAAACAAAGGGGCGGCGGAAGTGCTTGCCCCGCTCTTTGAGAAATTAAAGGCGGAACCTTTGCTTTCTCTTGAAATGCATTACACTGATACTTTTGAACAGGGAAGAGGCAATTCGCTTTTTCTCTATGAACATCTGTACGGCGAGGATGCCGCGCGAGGACTGGCGCTTTCCGATCTTCTGGAGAAGTACGCTTCGCACGATTTCGTCGCGCAAAGCGGAGAGCTGCCGGATTTTGTTCCGGACGTCTTGGAATATCTTTCCGTTCTTTCAAAAGAAGAAGCGGAAGAAATTCTGGGAAGGACGATACACTTGTTTGCCGTTATAAAGAATAATCTCATGAAGAGGGAAAGCGCATACGCAGCAGTATTTGAAGTACTGGAGAGTATGTCGCCGATCGCTCCGCAACCACTGGAGGCCTTGCTATGAATTATTTTCTTTTCGGCATTTATCCGTATATCGCACTCGCCATCTGCATCGTGGGATGCCGGTATCGCTACCGTCATTATCCTGAAAGCTGGAAGGCGAGTTCAGATATGTTTCTCGAAACCGACCGGCTGCATCGGCTCAGCTTAAGGATCCTCCATTGGGGCATTTTCTTGCTCCTCGGCGGACACGTAGTCGGACTGTTAACTCCGCATGAGATATACGAGCCCTTTATTTCCATCGCTCACAAGCAAATGCTGGCGATGGTCGGAGGAGGCGTATTTGGAGGAATGGTTCTCGTAGGCCTTTCGCTTTTGCTTTTTCGAAGAATATATTTTCTGAGAGTTCGCAGAACGAGCGTGCCGATGGATTATGTAGTTCTCGTTTCGCTTTTACTAAGCGTTATGACAGGACTCGCAACCATTCCCGTTTCAGCCGGTCATCCTCATGGAGACGTTATGATCGCACTCTCAAGCTGGGCGCAGAATATAGTCACCTTTCAGCCGGGCGCTGCCGATCTGGTCGCCGGTGTTCCGTTGATCTACAAGATCCATATCTTTATTGGAATGACAACGCTCTTTACGCTTTTGCCGTTCGGACGGCTGATACATGCAATAAGCGGTGTTGCCGCCATTGCGGTCTATCCGTTCCGTCCTTGGCAGGTCGTTCGTCTCTTGAGGTGGCGAAAATAGCCAAACAGTATAATTGTTCTTTTAACTTATCCCCGCTCCGACATTCGTCGGAGCGGTTTTTTATGTCCGAATTTATCTCTTTTTCACGGTAAACACGAATTGATATGCGGACGGTTCGATCTTTACTCCGGCAACGGCGGCGGGCAATACTTCGATGAGCGTGACCTCTTCCGCTTCGGTCGTGATCATTTTTCCGAGCGCAAACTCTTGCAGCGCTGTTCCGAGCCCGCTTATCATGAGAGCTTTCATGCGGACGGTACCCGCCTGAATGCATTGTACGTTCGCCGGGCATCGGCTGTCTTCGAGCAGTTCTCTCGGGGCGATCGAAACATCCGACGCGGTTTTTTTCTCACCGATACTTACCATTACGGTTTCTTTTTGGGAAGCTTTCGCCGCAGCCAGAAAATTTACGCTTTTGAGAATACTCTCCTGCACCGCATCTTTTTCGGTTCGGTTCGTAAAGACAAAAGTGTATCGCGTGCCGTTCTTGGTGGTTTGATAAGCGACGAACGGGGGATCCATAGAGAGAGAAATATCCCATCGGACGGAACCGACCTCGTCCGATTCCTGAAAGATCGAGCCTTTAAAGTATTTTGGAATTCCCGGCCGGATCGGCTGGATCATGAAAGTAAATTCCGTTCCGATGCTTCGAAATGAAACTTCAATACCGGTCGGCATGGTTCTTATTTCCGGGGGAAAATTCGAACCGGCGCTCGCGGGATATTTAAACGAAACTCCTTTTTCGTCGTTCGTATAGATCGCCCAGTTTTTTATTATTTCCGGATCGGATGCCGGATCAGGGGCGGGGCACACGACATTATCGACGAACCATCCGTCTGCGGTTTTTTTGACATATGCGCGAACATCGAGACTTTGATCGCCGAAAGATTCTTTTACCGTAACTATGGATGATCGCTCGTCGACAGCTTTGACATCGCCCATCAAAATACTCTCGGGAAGGTTTTGCGCACAGACGATCGGATCGGCTCCGAGTTTGGCGATGCCCGCGGCGGCAATATTCTTTTCAAGATCGACTGTCGAAACTCCGGTATGGCTTTGGCAGTATTCGGAAACTTTCTCTTTTGCCTCGCGCGGAGGATCTTTCACGCAATTCTGATAATTATTATAAAATGCAAGTACCGCTGTTTTAGGGTCTTCTGTCGGTGCGGTATTATTCGGCGAGAAATAAAAAAAATACAGAACCGATCCGACCGCCGCCAGCACGGCCGCAAAAATTATTTTTTTTGTGTAGGTATTCATGGAAATACTATACCACATTCGATCTACCGCACAAAAAGTTTTTGCCGCCGGACGGGGGTTGTACCCCCGTTCGAAACGTTTGAACTGACAGATAAGCTTTTGTTTTTCGCACCCAACTTTTAGCAGACATCACAAACGTCATGAACGGGAGTGCAACTCCCGTCCGGCGGACGACGTACGGAATGTGAGTAAAAAAGAAGACCTTTAAAAAAGGTCTTCTTTATAAACTAAGTTTAATTTCCGTAACCGGCTGGCGACGCGTGCGCGAACCAGAGGTGTCCCGGGCCGTAGGAAAGGTCCTTGCCCTGATCCATGATCACGGCAAATTGTCCCCAGATACCATATCCGCCCTCGGGGATCAAAGTAGGATCTGCGACGTAATCGCCGACCCATTTGATCTTATAATGCCAAACGGCTCCGGATCCGTCCTTTCCGCTGCCGTTCCATTCATTATTTTCCCAAGCATCATAGCCGTTGGGATCGGTCCAGCCTTCGGCATTACCCCTATCCCATTCCGCGTTCCATTTCATGATCAGCTTGTCGTTTGCATAGTCGCCGAGATAATCGGCCGGCAAGCCTTTTTCAAGAGACCAGCTTTCTCCCGTTCCATTAAATATTCGCGCGGTATCGTTATAACCGAATTCATCGAATCCTCCTCCTGCAAGCGCGGAACCCGCACCGGCAAAAATAACTCCAGCGATCGCTAATGTAAATAATGTTTTGTTCATAAGATATTTATTTGTTTATCAAACTTGAATAAGTATCGACCGCATCCGTTCGTCCGAACGTCGTAACTATTATAACGCTTGATTGATGTAAATAAAATGAGAATAAAAAAGCTCCGACCTCGTCGGAGCTTTGCGGTTACTTGTACCAGTTTATCGTTGTGCCATGTTTTTCAAGATCGGCGCGAACTTCGTCCCAATTTTTCCAGACGATGTATACTGTCTGAAGCAGAGGAAGGACGGTCCTTCCTTCGACCGGAAAATACAGCCATATGCCGCCTGATCGCGATTTAGCATCGTAGAAGGGGCTGAACACAGAGCGGGCTATCTCAATATTGCAGATATCTTCCGCTTTGAGTAAACCTTCCTGCAATGCCGTTGCCACAGAAGAGAACTTCATGGATTTCTTAAACCACTCGCTTTCATCTGCCGGTTCAAAAAGTTCAAAATCCTCAAAATACATGTCGGGATTTGGGACAGGTATTTTTGTCGACCGTAAGTCGTCTTTGGTGGGCCAGCCAAATTGACCATAGAGCACATAGAGCCTTAACTCCGGCTTGGTATCGAGCACTTTAAAAGTTTCTTTTCCGTTTATTTTCGCATAGTCCGCATTTCTTCCTATGTAGATCTGATTGTATACGCGTCCTTTTTGAAGTTCTTTCCAGCTATTTAATTTCTTCATTTTTCCACCTTCGGAGAACAATTCCGAACTAGAGAATATCACTAAAGACTTGCTTTGTCAAAGTGCACGCGCCGACACCCCCCTCGTTCATTAATTTATCATATTCATCATGAAGAATCGTTATCTATTATTAAATTTTATCAAAATTAAGATCACCTATATGAACGCAAGAAGTAAACGCTACGCACTGCCGGTATTGTCCGGCGTTGTTTTGTCCTCAATGCTTTTTTATTTAAGCGATGATAGTATCGGAGCTCCGATAAATCTCGTGCAAAATCCTTCGGTGGAGAATGGCACCGCCGTTCCTAACTCGTGGCAAAAAGGCCGCTGGGGTGCGAACACTGTGACCTATACCTATCCCGAAGCCGGACTCGCCGGAACGAAGTCGGTTCGTGTCGACATGACGGCACATACTGATGGAGATGCGAAATGGTATTTTTCCGAAGTAGCGGTGAAGCCGTCAACGAAATATGTATTTTCAAATAAATATATTTCCAATGTTTCAACGACCTACACCATTCAATATAAAAATACCAGCGGAGCGTTCTCATATGCCGCGCTCGGAACAGTTCCGGCTGTTCCATCCGCGACGCAAAAACAATTTACTTTTACCACTCCTGCAAATGCGGTTGCGATGACAGTTTTTCATCATATCAATGCGGTCGGTTATCTGATCACCGACGACTATTCCCTTATGGAAGAAACAGCCGTCGCTGATACGGTTTCTCCAAGCACCTCCATTCTCGCACCGGGAAATGGAAATGAAGTGTCAGGTATCGTGGCGGTAAACGCAAGCGCAAGCGATAACGTCGGCGTCGTCGGCGTATCGCTGCTTGTAGATGGGGCGGTAATTGGCGCCGAAGATCTTTCTTCTCCTTATGAATTTTCTCTTGATACCCGCGCTTTTTCGAACGGTTCTCATTCGCTCGCGGCCAGAGCAAGAGATGCGGCCGGAAATATCGGAACGAGTACGCCGGTTAATGTCAGTATCAATAACTCGGTTTCCGGAAGCAACCTAATACAAAACGACTCGCTGGAAACCGCAGGCACAAATGGCAACCCGCTTTCATGGATGCGCGGAGGCTGGGGGCAAAATACTCCCGTATTCACTTATCCCGTAACCGGTCAGCAAGGAGCGAAAGCGGCAAAGCTCGAGATCACCTCATACGTGAGCGGCGATGCCAAATGGTATTTTTCGGAAGTGCCGGTAACGGCGGGTGCGATCTATAATTTCAAGGATATGTATCGGTCCACGGTCGCGAGTTCGCTCGTTGCTCAATTTGCCGTGTCCGGCGGATACCAATATCAGTTCATCGCCGATCTTCCGGTTGCCGCCAACTGGACGGAGACAAATTACAATATTACCGTACCGGCCGGAGCTGCAAAGATGACCGTTTTTCACCTGCTTTCTTCTGTCGGCACGCTTGAAACCGACGCGTTCTCTTTGATGAGCAACTCGGCAGATCTTACGGCTCCCTCTGTAAACATTACTTCTCCGGTTCCGCTCTCGACGATCTCGGGAACGGTGACTGTTAATGCCTCATCGACCGACAATGTCGCCGTTGCCGAAGTGGAACTTTTTGTTGACGGCGCGCCTGCGGGGGTTAAAGATATTTCTTCCCCTTACGCGTTCGTTATCGATACTGCTGCTTTTTCCAACGGTTCGCATACGCTGCTTGCTAAAGCAAAAGATACTTCCGGAAATATCGGATCGAGCGAAGGCGTGTCGGTTACGGTTTCAAATACTCCATCAGGCACTCCCGGTTTTGAAGCACAGACCATAGCAGGAGGTTTGATGCTTCCGACCAGCATGGCTTTTTCTCCGGACGGACGAATTTTTATCGCAGAAAAGAACGGAATCATCCGCGCCGTTAAGAACGGTGCTTTGCTTCCGAATCCGGTGATCACCCTTACGGATGTGAATACGTACGGCGATCGCGGTTTGATCGGCATCGCCGCGGATCCGAATTTCATCGACAACGGGTATTTGTATTTGTCGTATACTTTTGAAAACTCTCCGGGGGCGAACTTTTCCGGTTCGAAGACCGCGAGGATCGTACGGGTTACCGTCATCGGCGACGAAGCGAGTGAATCAAGCAAGAAGATCCTTGTCGGCAGCGTAGGCGGCACAGCGGGATCTCCTTCCTGCGACAATTTCGCGGTGACGTCTGATTGCATCCCGTCCGATTCTTCCAGCCATAGTGCGGGAGGACTTCGATTCGGTCCGGACGGCAAACTGTACGCTTCTCTCGGAGAGGGAGCAAGTTTCGATTATGTCGACGTTAGAGCCCTTCGCTCGCAGAATCTCGACAGCCTTGGCGGAAAGATCTTGCGGATCAATGCCGACGGCACCGCACCTTCTGATAATCCGTTCTATAACGGCGATCCGAATTCGAATCGCTCGAAGGTTTACGCCTATGGAATGCGCAACACGTTTCGATTCAATTTCCGGCCGTCCGACGGAGCGCTTTTCGCAGGAGACGTTGGATGGAGCACTTGGGAAGAGATCAATAGGATCCTTCCCGGGAAAAATTACGGGTGGCCCTGCAAAGAAGGCAATGCGCCGACAACGATAGCGCCCGGCGGTCCGGGGTACAATTGTCAGGCAGCAGGAGCTGTTGATCCCATATATTTTTACCAGCATGATCAGGCGGGTGCGGGAGCCGTAACGGCGGGAGCATTTCCTACCGGCTCCGCTTATCCGGCGGAATATTCGAACTCGCTCTTCTTCGGAGACTTCGCTCAGAATTTCATTCGACGCATTACTCTCGATGAGAACAATAATGTTTTATCTGTCCGAGAAGACATCATCGATAACCCCGGAGGTCCCGTCGATCTGTCAACGGGTCTCGACGGAAACGTCTATTATATTTCCATTTATAAAGGAACGCTCGAAAGACTGGTGTATACGACGGGGAACAGGAATCCTTCGGCCGTGATAAACGCATCGCGCACCTCGGGCCTCGCTCCTCTTTCCGTGCAATTTTCTTCGGAGGGATCGTCTGATCCGAACGGTGACGCTCTTGAATATCGCTGGACATTCGGCGACGGTGCGACTTCAAACAGCGACAGTCCTTTTCACGTTTTTAGCGATAACGGAACGTATTCGACCGTGCTGAAAGTGACCGATGGAAAAGGAGGCGTCGATATTAAAACGATCAAGATCACTGTCGGTAATCAATCGCCGAGTGCGGAGATAGTATCTCCTGCGAGCGGAACCCTCTATACTTCCGGAAGTCCGATAAATTTGCGCGGACAGGGAACGGATGCCGAAGACGGCGCGCTTCCGGCATCGTCGATGCACTGGTCGATCATTCTTCATCACAATATTCACACGCATGTTCTTGAAGAGTTCGATGGCGTATCAGCTCCGACATTCAATGCTCCTGATCACGGAGGCGAACTCGATGTGTATACCGAAGTGCTCCTCACTGTCACCGACAGCGCAGGACTTATCGGTACGCAAAGCATCAATCTGTATCTGAACAACGGCCAGCAAAGCGGCGGCGGAAATCTCATAAAGAACGGATCGATGGAAACCGTCGACCCGAACGCAGCGGAAAGACCGTTGTATTGGATGAGCGACTTCTACGGCAGTATGAGTCAAAAGTTCACCTATCCGGTCGCCGGACTGGATGGAATGTCCGCCGGAAAAGTTGAGGTGAGTAATTATGTCAGCGGTTCGGCAAAATGGTATCACGATCCGGTATTCGTAACGCCGGGCGCGGAATATGATTTTTCCGGATACTATACTTCAACTGCCGATACTGATCTTATCGCTGAATTCGGATTCGCGAACGGCACCTATGATTATGTATTTCTCGATAGCATCCCGCCGGCCGCATCTCCGACGCAGATAAAAAAGACGATCGCGATCCCCGCCAATGTTCAGCGCCTTTCTGTTATTCAAGAATTGGTAGGGAACGGAACCTTGATCACTGATAATTATTCTCTTACATTAAAACAGTCCGATCCGGGAGGAGGAGAAATAAATCTGATCTCAAATGGCACCTTTGAAGAGGTTGCCGCGAACGGTGATCCTTCCGGCTGGTTCCGCGGAGCATGGGGAAGCCAGACAACTTCCTATTTCTATCCGGTCGAAGGAAGGAACGGAGGGAAAGCGGCGAGCGTTGCAATAACATCATATCCGGAGTCCGGGGGAGGCGATTCCAAATGGTCTTTCGCCGGGATCCCCGTAGAGAGCGGAACTCGGTATACCTATTCCGATTGGTACAAAGCAGGCGACATTTCCGATGTGATCGGAGGATATGTCATGACGAATGGGCAAGAACACTATTTCGGAGTGGCGAAAGAATTGGTTCCGACCGATACATGGAAAGCCGCCACCGGAAGTTTCTGTCCGCCGGTCGGAGTATCGACCGTTTCGCTCTACCATATCATCAGCAGCGAAACCACGCTTTCCGTTGATGACGTTTCTCTGACGGCGGGAGGTTCGTGCACCCCCGCGGAGACGACCGCTCCAAGCGTTGCTTTTACTGATCCGCTCGAAGGACAAACCGTTTCCGGAGTTGTCACGCTGCAAGCCGCGGCAACCGACGAGTCGGGAGTTTCCAACTTCTTCTTTGCCGTCGACGGAATTCCGCTCGGAGAAAACTACCCGACCGGACCCTACACTATTCAATGGGACACAACGACCGTCCCGAACGGCACGCACACCTTGAAAGCAACCGCAACCGATCCTCACGGAAACAACGACCGCCAGATCATAAGCGTTATTGTGAACAATTAAATAAATCAAACAAAAAAGCCATCGATCACTTGATGGCTTTTTTGTTATTGAACTTTCGTCTCGGTCTGGGTGGGACTAAAACCCGTCTCAGGTGGAGTCTTTCGTATCGCTTATTTCTGCCTTCAACTTACCTGTCGTCATACCGGACAGGGATCCGGTATCCACGTCGTCGCGCGAGGTATCGGAGTTCACCTCAGAAAAAAAGAGAAGACACAATAAGTCCTTGAACGATGAGCCCGATAATTCCGTACACTACAGCATTTTCCCCCAGTTTTCTATCCAATGGTGCCGATTTTGTTAGGTAGACAATCCCGAGAATGATTCCGGCATAGGGAAGGATTAAACCTAATAGGCAAGATGTTCCGTAAAGGGGGTGTTTATCAACTTTTACTGTGTAGGTCGACAATAACGCGGAGCCGCAATGTCTGCATTTTATCGCCTCATCTTTTATCTCTTCAGCACAATAAGGACATTTTTTCATTTTTTTCCAGCTTTGTTTTAAGTTCAAATTATTTTTTTGTTTGATTGGTCCTGCACACATCATTCGGATGCAACACAAAAGTGTGGGTATCAGTCGCGACAATAGTCATTGGTTCTATGACACCATTAGACGTTGTGGCGGCGCTTTTAATGGTAGCGCTTTCTGTCAACAATAGTTTGTCGGGAAATGGTGGCCACTTGAAATAATACAAGGAATACATGGATACCGGAAGGTGATCTGGTGTCGCTCTGGCAAATATTCTGTATGATATGTCCTTTGTCGAATCGATGGGGGATCCTGCTGTAGGTAGTCCTGCTGCATGTGTGTAAAGTTGCACACCAGTTGTGTTGTGTATTTTATAATGCACTGTCATATCCGCAAATTGTAATACATCGTTCTCACACGTATATGTCAATTTTGGGTCTATCCGTACTTTGTTTGAAACCGAACGAAAAATTTTCGCTGCATTATTGACTTTTATGGAAACAGTAGCACTCACACCGATATTCCCCGCAGTATCGCGTGCTTGTGCCACAAGTTTGTGTTTGCCATTCGTAATAGACGAGGTATTCCATTGGAATTCATAACGACCGCCGCGCGAAATTGTTGCTTCTCCAACATTGAGAGGTTCACCATCGAGCTTGAGGGTGACCTCGGAAACTCGTCCGGGGCATTGATCATTCGCTATCACGGAAATAGTGCTTGTTCCCGAAACAGTGCTTCCGGAGATCGGTGCCGTTATGGAAACCGTCGGCGCGTTGACATCGGGGTTGCTCACCACGATGGAAACCGGCGCGCTTGTGGCGATATTTCCCGCGGCATCTCGTGCGACCACTGTGAGAACATGGGTTCCATCGCTATACAGACGACCTTTGCATCCGCCGGAATTTTCAGCATACGCCGAAGTATCCCACGTAAATTCGAATGGGGGAATAGTATCTTCAATGTCCTGCGTTCCATAGGGGCCCACGCGCATCGGTTCTCCGTCGATCCGAAGTTTCACTCCGGCAACGCCGACATTGTCCGTCGCGGCTACCCTGACGGTGATCGTTGCCGACGTTGTGGCACCTGCTGTTGCTGAAGTTATGGCGACCTCCGGGGGTTGTGTATCTATGGTTTTGGCGTTAGGAAAAAAGATCCGTCTGTGAGTACTCGCACTTTCCGCTACATGAGGAAAATATGGAGACAATAAAACAACGCCGAGAAACAAAAAGAAAAGAAACTTTAAATTTGTATTTTTCATAGAAATTTAAGATTATTTCTAATATCTGCGTTTCTTAGTACGCCATATAATCGTTCGATATTATTTTAATGACGTACAAAAAATCCATCGAGTGATCGATGGATTTTTTGTGGTTAGCGGTCTTCGAACTTTTTTAATTCTTCCTTTGCTGTTTTTATGAACTTTCCGAAACGGCGGTCCTTATTTCTTTTTTCGACATCGGTCATCTCATAGAATTCCGTTTCTTTTTTCAGACTGATGTAATTGGAATATTTCCGCTCGTCGAGTTCTCCCGCTTTGATACGCGCCAGAACGCGGCAGCCCGGTTCGTGGACGTGCGTACAATCGGCGAATTTACACTGCGCATCAGACGCGATATCTCTTTCAAAGAGATCGTCCACGCCGGCCGCTCCATCGCTCATTCCCACTTCGCGCATGCCGGGATTGTCTATCACTATGCCTCCGTCCTTCAAAAAATACATTTCTCGTTTCGTGGTGATATGCTTTCCTCTTTCGGCGCTTGCGCTGATGTCTTCCGTTTTGATAATATCTTTTCCGAGCAATTTATTGATCAAAGAGGATTTTCCCACGCCGGACGAACCGAGAAAACAATAGGTCTTTCCTTTTTTGATATAGTCTCTCAATTCCATTAAACCCCCATCGGTCACAATGCTGGTTAAGGTATGATCAATGTCTCCGAACCTTTTTTTGATCTGGCCCAATTTTTCATCCAATTCTTCTTTTGAGACAAGATCAATTTTATTCAATACCGCAACGGGCGTAATGCCTCCCGCATTCGCAAGAGAAAAATACCGTTCAAAACGGTTCAAATTAAAATCACGGCCGACCGATTCGACGACCAGTGCGGCATCAATATTTGCGGCGATGATCTGCGTATCACTGCTGTTTATACTCTTCCTTTTTATGCACGTTTTTCTCGGGAGGATAGTATGGATCACGGCTTGTTCTTCGTTGATCGGAAGAATGGCCACCCAGTCGCCCACGGCAGGATAATCTTCTCTTCTGACCGATTCAAACATTTGTTTTCCGGTGACTTTCGCCGCGTATTCCCCGTCCTCATTTTTGACCTTGTAAGATCCGCGATACTCCGCCGTAACTCTTGCCGGGCGGAGATCATTCGTTCCTTCCGTGTGTTTTAAATGAGTTTCAAAATTATCATCAAAGCCGATATCTTCATTGGTTATTTTTTTGTTTTCATCGTTCGTATGGCGGCTGTTGTTCATAATGATAGTAGTATACTAGACGATCGCTCATATATATAGAGGGTAAGCGGTATCTCCTCACGCCCCTATCCGTCATTCCGGACAGGGCTCCGGAATCCACGGCGTAAACGGAACGACCAACGTGGATCCTGAATCCCGGTTCAGGATGACGACGAATGAATTTTAAAGCTTTTTTGGTTAAAAAATAAGGGGTGTGAGGAGATACGGTAAGCTTTTACTATGCTTCTCGATATAATTTTGCCAGCAGCTGATAAGCAGGCGAACGCATCGAGATGAGCGTTACCGCAAGCCCGGCAAAACCCGCCATGATGAATACGAGCGCCATCCCGCGTCCCGGGCCGGTCCCGAACCAGCCGCCGATGAGCGATACTCCCGCTCCCGTGGTCATGAAGGGAATGAAAATAAATTCGGCGATCGGACCGATGAGAAAAGCAGCAAGGGGGGAGGCTGCCACTTCGACGCTTTGGGAAAAACCGAATACGCGCCCCTGCCGTTCTAGCGGAACGATCTTTTGGATGACCGTGTGCTCGGCCGCTTCAATGAAAGGAGCAAGGCAGACCCAAATAAAAATACCGATCGCAAGGATGATGATCGAATGACGGATCGGAAAAAGAATGGTTGTGATCCAAATGACGATGTTGATCATAAACAGCGTTCGAAGTGGATCCGGACCGAGACCTTTCTTTGCGATATACAGACCGCCCAGAATAAATCCCGCGCTTAGTACGCCCCAAAGTACGCTCCACGTCTGCACGTTTACCAGTGTCAATCCATAAGGGTCCATGAGCGACATGAATACTCCTCCCAGAAAATTATTGAAAGTGGTAAAGAAAATAAGCGCGAAAAGGCCGGGCATGGTCCGCATGAGATCTATCGTTCCGCGAAGATCGATCTTGCCGGCTCCTGCGCCGGTACTCACGATATTGGCTTCGGGGATCTCAAGGAAATAAAGATGGATGAGTGCGAGCGCGGTGAGGACCACGCCGATAAGCAAGACATAATAAAGACCGGCATATGCCAGAGCAAATCCGCTTGAGAGGCCGGCTCCCATGGATGAAAATCCCATTACCATTCCGACCATGCCATTCGCGCGATCGCGTTCCTCTTTTGGGACGGTTATCGTAACTATCGTTGACAGTGCGATGCCGCGAAGATTACTTGCCAGCATACCAGAGAGAACTAAAGCGGCAAGGATCCACAAAGACGGGCTCGTCATCTCTCGAAAGTTCTCCGCCGGGGTCGACGCGTAAAACAGAAATGCGGCGATAAAGAAAGCAAACGTGATGCTCGTTGACGTCGCCATTACTCGTTTCTTTTTGTGATGATCGACGATCGATCCGAACCAGAAACTCGAGAATGACATCGCGAGCATAAACACACCGCCCGAAATAGAGGTCGCAAGAACGGAACGGGTTTCGAGATACATCCAAAAAATGAACGCGAACCACACGAAAAAGTTCGTCACCGTGACAAAAAGGGAATTGGAAAGAATGTGGTAAAAAATTTTCATCAAACAAGTCTATGAGTGCATCATGTAGATACTATTAATTTTATATGGAGGATTCCTTAAAAGCAAACTCTGATCATGAGTCTCTCGTAAAAAGCTATGATGCTTTCGTGTCTCGCTTGGGCGGTTCATTTAAAAGCAGCCAATAGAGTCCTGTTTCGCTGACTGCGGCGACGAACTTTTCGAACTCTACCGGTTTGACGATGTAGCTGTTCGCCCCGAGACTATAACAGACGTCGAGGTCTCGATTTTCTTTTGATGAAGTGAGAACAACGACGGGGATGGTTTTTGTTTGCTCATCGGTTTTAATTTTTCGCAGTATCTCAATGCCATTAACTTTCGGAAGTTTCAGGTCGAGCAGGATCACTTTTGGGGGATAATGGATATTTCTTGCGGAATATTCTCCCGTGCAAAAGATAAAATCAAGAGCTTCCTCGCCATCTTTTACCCATAACAGGTTGTTGGCGAGATTATGTTTTGTCAGCGCACGAATGGTGAGTTCTGCGTCGTTGCTGTCGTCTTCAACAAGAAGTATTTCTACTTCTTTCATTTTTTTTTCATAGCCGGTCATAATTGTTTGTTGAAAATTAATATTTGGTTGATGCTTGGATCATTCAGCGTTTGCAGGCGTTCGCACAAGCGCAAGAATGTTTTCGTGAAGAGCGGAGATCGTTTTCTTGTCATCAGTAATGGCGTTTATCGACGCAACGATTTTTTGGGCGAGGAACGGGATATCATCAAGAGAGAGATCCTCCGGTTTTTTTTGCAGATGCGTTTCTATATGCCGGACGACGAAACGCCGTGATACCGGTCCCAAAAAAGGTTTTGTAGCTCGAATAACTTGTTCGTAAAGCATTTGCATGAATATTCAATTATGTTTGGCTATACCGATGTGACTGTTTCTATTTTGCGCAATTTTTCAGCCCCTATGGCAATGAGTCTATATCCGGCCGCCTGGACCCCCAAAAAAATATACAGAACCGCGAGAATCGGCAAAAGTGCGAGATGTCCCAACCTCAACGTTCCTGTCGAAAGGAGCAGGTTGAGTATGATCGCCGCCGCGATGAGAAGAGAAAACCCTTTCAGCCATTGTCCAAACATTTCTCTGTAGACCGTACCCGTAACGCCATTATAGTATTTTCTCGCATTTAAAATTGCGCATATTCCGGCCCAAATAGCGGAGAGGAAGGGTATCGCGATGGTAAATAATATATACATATCGGAGAGATAGTATGTAGGAGTAGTACATCCGTTGATGACCGAAAATTGGCGGCAATTGTCTGTGACGATGAGCGCAATATAAAGGGACGCGAATGGCAGCATAAAAAGGAAGGAGTGCAAAACAGTTGATCCGCTTTCGACTTTTACTGAGTTAACAAGCCGCCGCGTACCGAGAAAAAGGAACGTAAAACCTATCAGAGGAAACCATATAAAAGAGAAAATTTGAATGACCGTTATCGGGGCTGCGATATTGGAGAAAATATTTTTTAAGGGACCGAGAAAGGGGGTGATAAGGATTCCAATAAAAAGGGCAAAAAGTCCTTTGGCTATCAGGTCGAAACCTTTCCCGTCCGGATGTTCGGCGATCGTTTTTGCGTAATTTGAGACCCTCATCCATCCGAGTAATGCCATGATCCAAGTAAGCAAATAAGGTACTGCAAATGTGATCTGGAGAAATCGGAGTTTTATTCCTACGATCCCGGCGCTGACAGCTCCCGGGGATGGAGGCGATAAAAACAGCATGACAATATATACTACCCACAATACGGATGTGGCAAATAAAATAATGCTTTCTTTTCTGTTCATTAAATTGTTCATTGATAGCATGTTATAATGATCGACGGCGTGCTTTTGTCATTACGCGGACAATTCAAAATAAAATGTTGCTCCGCGCAAAACTGCAGCATCCGCCCATATCCGGCCCCCATGACGTTTAATAATACGCTCCGTGATCGCAAGACCCACTCCCGTTCCTTCAAATTCGCTTGCGCTGTGAAGACGTTGGAACACTCCAAAAAGTTTATCCGCGTATTTCATGTCGAATCCCACGCCGTTATCTTCTACGAAGTAGATGCTTTTTCCATCTTTCACGTGTCCGCTTATTCGGATCTTTGCGTGTTCATTTTTGCGTGTAAATTTTACCGCGTTCGAGAGAATGTTAAACCATACCTGTCGTATGAGTGAAACATCCGCTTTGGCATCGGGAAGGCTGTCGATATCCCACTTGATCTTTCGGCCGGGAAAAGCATCCATAAGATCTTTTGTAACCGTTTGCACCACATGATCCATATTGGTGTTTTTCAGATCCAGAGCTTGTCGGCCGAGCCGTGAAAATGACAGAAGGTCATCAATGAGATTACTCATTCTCTGTGCGTTTTTACGGATCGTAGCAATAATACGTTTTCCCTCCGAGTCGAGTTTTTCAGCGTAGTCTTCCTCCAGCATCTGTGAAAAACCATCGATGGCACGGAGAGGGGCACGAAGATCATGCGACACGGAATAGCTGAAGGATTCAAGCTCTTTATTGGCCTCTTGCATCGAGAGAATGGCTTTCTTGATCGGAGTGTAGTCGCGGGCTACAAACAAAACACCGATGATCTCTCCCGCGGCATCCTTATAGACATTTGCCGAAAGGAGCACGTCCATCGAGGTTCCGTTTCGGGAGCGTAGGCCGAGGGAAGAGTCGATGGAAAAACCTTTTATCAGCGCCTCATTGAATTTTTTTATCGCTATATCTTGGTCAGTGAAGTATGAAGAAAAATGGATCCCAATGATCTTTTCTCTCGGGGCATTCGTGATTTGTTCCATGGCGCCGTTTATGTCGATGATCATCCCGTCCGTATTGACATTGATGATCGGATCGCGAATTGCCTCGAGAAGCGCCCGAGCGTATCCCCCGATCTGTTTCTTGGCAAGTGCCATTATTTGATCATTTTCCTTCATTGAGGCATGGCGGAGTGTTTCTAATATTTTCACTCGCGTCCTAATATTTCTCATCATGATGAATTTAGAATGAGCAGTGATCTTATTCTTGCGCGATAGCCTTCAAGTCCTTAATACTGACCGGTTTAACAAGATAGAGATCAAATCCGCTTTCAAATGCGCGGTGTTTGTCTTTCTCTTGCCCATAACCGCTTATGGCGATGATCTTGATATCGTTTCCGAATTTTTTTCGAATGGATTGAGCAACGGCGAAACCGTCAAGAAGGGGGAGTCCTATATCGATAAGAGCAATGTCAGGATGCAGTTTGATTGATTCAGACACCGCTCCCTCTCCATCATAGACGACACTGACATCCGCACCGAGTTTTTGCAAAATTTCACCGATGGCGTCGGCAAGATTCCGGTTGTCGTCAGCGACAAGCACCTTTTTTTTCTTTATCGATGTAACGGCACCCATTTGTGATTCAAGAGTTTTTTTTGATGATGCGGTATCTGCTTGTTTTTCAGCGCTATCCAACGCCGGTAGCACAACGGTAAATTCACTCCCTTTGCCAATACCATCACTTCTTGCGGCAACATTCCCGCCATGAAGTACCGCCAGCTTTCTGGCAAGGGTGAGGCCGATTCCGAGCCCGCCTTCCGCGCGTGCAAGCGACTGGTCGGCGCGAATGAAGAGATTAAAAATTTTAGGGAGCATCTCGGCGGCAATTCCCATTCCCGTATCTTTTATGCGAATGATCGCGTTGGCGTTTTGTTTTTCCGTATCCATTCTGATATACCCTCCCTCCCCGGTATACTTTACTGCGTTGGTTAGAATATTGATCAGTATTTGTTCTAATCGTACCGGATCCGCTATCAAACGTACTGGTTCAAAGTGAAGCTCGATAGTTTGTTTTTTTGATTCCGCCAAGGGCCGGATGCTCTCTATTACTCTGAGCGCTATTTTCTCGAGATCGACATTCTCTTTTTTTAAAGCGATCGTCCCCTTTGTGATCCGGGTGATATCTAAAAGGTCATCTAATAATCTGGTAATATGCCTGACTTGCTGATAGATCGTTCCTATCCGATCCATCGTGTCCGGATCTTTCACCTTTTCCGCGATGATCTCGACATTGAGAGCGAGGGCGCCCAATGGATTTCGCAGTTCGTGAGAGAGAAGAGCCAGAAATTCATCTTTGGCGCGGTTTTCCGAAATGAGTTGCTGCTCAATTCGCATTCTCTCCCTCTCTGTCTGGAGAAGTATTTTTTTTTCACCGGACTCTTTCAGGGCGCGAGAAACGGCCGGCCCAAGTCGAAAAAGTCCGTCTTTGAGAACATAGTCGGTCGCTCCGCGCTTCAGCGTTTCGACGGCTATCTCTTCGCCGATAGCACCCGAAACAAAAATGATCGGTGTCTCCGGGCAATATTTTTTTCCCAGTTCAACGGCTTCCAGTCCATGGAATGAGGGTAATGAATAATCTGCCAATATGATGTCAGGAATATGTTCTGAAGAACTGATCGCTTCAATAAAATCTTTTTTTGTGCCGACTATTTTGGCAGAAAAGACGATCTCTGTTTTTTTTAATGCTCGTAGGACTATTTCTGCGTCAGTCGGCGAATCTTCCAATACGAGAATATTGTATGAATTCATAGATGTATTTAAACGCGTGTTACAAAAACAAAAACCATCCCATGGATGAAGGTGATGGTCTGGAGATTAAGCGTATCTGTTGTCATCCTGCGTAAAATTATGTTTTTGAATGTTAAAGTTACTGTGAAGATTTTTTCACCATAAAAACCAATGTTGTTGTAGTCAACATTGTCAAACCCACATGATCTTTCTCCCGCTACTTATTTCAAACCTTGAGCGAGCCGCGGAAGCCCCTGCCGGCGTAATATGAATCCGCGCCGTTGTGATACAAGAAAACATGATCGTAGCGCCGATCGCAAAAAACGGCACCGCCGAGTTTCCGAATTTCATCGGGTGTTTTCACCCAGCTTGATGTCTTCGTATCGAAATTTCCCAGTTTCTGCAATTCTCGATATTCTTCCTCCGTTAAAAGCTCAACACCCATGTCTTCCGCCATACCGACAGCGCTATTTTTTGGTTTATTTTCTTTCCTGTCTTTGAGCGCCTTACGATCATAACAAAAACTTCTGCGACCGCTTGGGCTTTCCGCGGAGCAATCATAAAAAATATATTCACCCGTCTTTTTATCGTGACCGACCACATCCGGTTCGCCGCCGGTCTGTTCCATGAGATACAGCGATCGGAGCTTGTCCGGACGGGCGAGAAGTTTTGCATTGATCTTGTCCCAATCGAGTTCCTTATGGCGAAACGCATTTTCTTCAAACCGCATCTTCAGTGTAAGAAGCAGCTCATCAATATTTTTTTTGGATAAATTTAATTTTGTCATGGTTTTATAAACGTCATTCCGGCCCGCGATCCGCCAGCTGGCGGAGGAATCCACGTTTTAGTTTACTTATTACTACGCAGAATAATAAAAAAAGTTGAGAATATGCATCCATTTTGACGACACTTTCCGCTCGTGTCAATATTGCACCCCTCTTCATGAAGGGGTAGTATTTGTGCAAAACCGCCATATTATCAGGTTAATTTCTACATAATGAAAATAAAAATTTCTCTGCTTACACTCGCATTCTTTTTTGCCCCTTCACTCGTCTTCGCCTCCACTCCAGTCTGGGGTACTATAAATTCCGATACCGTTTGGACAGCAGAAAGCGGTCCGTACCTTGTAGACTTCTCGATAGTCCCGGAAGGAATAACGCTTACCGTGGAAGAAGGAACCGTAGTTAAATTTACCGGACAGCGTTCAATGCTTGAAGTTTCCGGAAACCTTGTCGTTTCGGGAACCGAATTGAGTCCTGTCGTTTTTACCTCCATAAATGACGATTCTGTCGGCGGCGATACCGGCACGGGGGCGAATGAGTGGGGAAACATTCTGATAAAAAACGGAGGAGTGGCAACGATTGATCATGCGGAAATTCGCCACGGCGGATGGACCGGATGGCTTTCTTCCGCCGCTCCGTCCAACATTTGGAACAACGGGGGAAACCTCACCCTAACAAACTCGAAGATCAGCAATGCATGGACAGGCATAACGCATTCAGCTGGAAATACCGCGCTCACGGAAAACATATTTACGGAAAACAACACCGGTATTTCTGTCAGTGGAACGGGAAGGGTCCATTTCGATCATAATAATTTTTTTAATAATACCGGCAATGTGGCTTGGTTCGACCTCACTAACGGCGTTTCCCTTACCCATTCGGATAATACCGCATGGGGAGGAACTCCGGGATTGGTTCTCGCAGGCGAGGCCGGCGCAGATTATGTTTTTGAGAAAGACGGAGCGCCATACGTCATCGATCACTTCACGGTTCCCG
>Ga0172379_10001770_pt1 | contig 41356 bp, 38 predicted proteins | sample GrowelOW334metaG_FD_119756 | JGI IMG/M metagenome (GOLD analysis project Ga0172379, IMG submission 119756) | Groundwater microbial communities from an aquifer near a municipal landfill in Southern Ontario, Canada - Groundwater well OW334 metaG | ecosystem: Environmental > Aquatic > Deep... | reverse complement strand
TCGCCTGCTGGCGAAACATCGCTCCGGCGTTCGATTCCCGGCGCGAGCCAAACTGTTGGCTCGCGCCAAATTCAACGTAAAACTATTTAGAAAGTGCGCCGGGAGGGAATCGAACCCACGACCATCTCCTTAAGAGGGAGTTGCTCTACCGACTGAGCTACCGGCGCCCAACTAATACTGAATTGTGAATTACGAATCAAGAATTATACATTAAATTCATAATTCTTTATTCATAATTCATCTTTTTTTGTATTTTATCCTGCCATTATCTCCCTTCTTCAAAATCTTATCAACCATCTCTATTTCTTCCAAAAGACCTTCCACCAGGTCATATTTTTTCAGCTCTTTCAAAGAAACCCATTGAAAATCGATACTGTCTTCGTCCAATTTTATTTTCCCGGATTTATACGGCGCAAAAAAACTTAAGATGATACACGGCACACCATCGGGTCTGACAAAGGCAAGATCCAAAAGATAATTTAGCTTACCGACCTCCAAATTCACTTCCTCGCGAATCTCGCGCCGCAAAGAATTTTCAATGGCAAAATACCAATGGTCGTGGGTGGTCTTTTTGGTATTAATATAATCTTCCAATTCCAGCCCGCCACCAGGCACGGTCCACTTGCCTGGGAAAGCTTTTTTTTGCCAGCTCCGCTGAGTAATCAAATATTTCCCATTCTTATAAATAATGGCGGTGGAAGTAATGCGATGAAGTTCGTGATCAGGCATAGTGTCCCCGCGAGGAATCGAACCTCGATGTCCAGCTTAGAAGGCTAGCGTTCTATCCGTTGAACTACGGGGACCCAACTACGCTCCGATGATTACATCGAAGCTTCGATGGGCGAGCATACGTTCTAATATTGATTCTCGCCCGTCCGAAGCTCAAATGCAATTTGAGCGAAGGAGGGAACTACGGGGACATAACTGCATATTTGTCATTCCCGCGAAAGCGGGAATCCAGAATTTATTCTGTCATCCCGAATTTATTTCGGGATCTGGATCCCGGGTCAAGCCCGGGATGACAATAAAATTCCGAATTTTATTGTCATTTTCTCTTTCTTCCATGAAACGCCTCATGAACTTCTTTCAGACGCTTGTCGGTGATATGAGTATAGACCTGGGTCGTCGTGATAGAGGAGTGGCCGAGCATGGTTTGCACCGAACGGATATCGGCGCCCGAAACCAAAAGATCGGTGGCGAAAGAATGGCGAAGCGTATGTGGCGTGACGCGGCGGCTGATGCCGGCTGCGATTGCGCACTTTTTAAGTATCCTCTGGACGCTCCGCGTCGTCAATCTCAGATTTTTCAATTTGGCTTGGGATTTTTCTTCGCCTTTGGGAATTCTCACAAAAAGCGCTTCTTCGATGTCCTTCCTCACAGCCAAATATCTTTTTAGCGCTTCCCGCGCGCTTTCGGACAAAAACACGACCCGAATCTTTTCGCCTTTGCCCCGCACGGAAAATTCGCCTTTGCCCAAATTCACGCTGTCGCGGTTCAAGCGGCAAAGTTCGGAAACCCGCAGACCCGTGGAAAAAAGCGTTTCCAGGATTGCGCGGTCGCGCGACGAACGAATAGAATCTCCTTGGGGCGATTTGAGCAATCTTTCCAATTCTTCCGTTTCCAAAAATTCCACTTCCCGCGGCGATTGTTTGGCTAATTCTATTTTTTCCGCGGCCAGAGTTTTAATATCCCGCTTGGCCAAATAACGCAGAAAATTGCGCAAGGCGATTACGTGATAATTTTGGGTCACTTTTTTTAAGGACTTGCCATCCTCTTCCAAGCGATTCAGATACAGCCGGTATTGCCGGACCAGATCCCCGTCAATTTCCTGCGGCCGGTTAATCTTGGCCCAGGCCAAAAAACGTTTCAAATAATGCTGGTAATTTTCCACGGTCTTTCGCGACCGCCCCTTTTCAATCTCCAAATATTCCAAATATTGTTTTATTAAATTTTCAATCATTTTCTTCCTTGTTTACTAATTCACTTGTTCACTAGCCCCATTTTATCGTTTTGCGACCCAAAATGACAAGACCTTGACAAAAACTTTAAAACAAGCTAAACTTTATAATCGACTGAAACCGATAAAATGCACTTTAACAAAAGGAGGAAGTTGTGGAAAAAAGAACGCGGCAGATGATTATCCGTTGGTCTATTGCGACCGGCGGGCTAATCGCTCTTTTTTGGGCGATTTGGTATCTGATCGCCGGCGAAGTGCCGACCGTCACCGGTATTAAAATGACGGAAGATTGGACATATCTCCTGCCTTTCGGTATTTCCCGCTGGTGGGATATCCTGATCGGTCCAATCTGGTCAACAGCCCTTATTCTTCTTTTCGTAGACGAGAAGAGAAAGGGAAGAGAACTAGATATCAGACTGGTCTTTGGACGAGACATCGGACTGGTCTTCGGACTGGTCGTCGGAGGACTGGTCTTTGGACAAGACATCGGACTGGTCTTCGGACTGGTCGTCGGACTGATCTTCGGGCTGATTATCGGACTGGCCCTCGAGCCGGACGCCGGACTGGACGTCTTATTAATCTTCGAACTAACCTTCGGACTGGGCTTTGGACTGGCCGTTGGATCGACCGTTGGAGTGGTCGCCGGACTGGTCATTGAACTGATTATCGGATTAACCGTTCTTTTAAGAATGTTGTCCAGCTTTAATTTCCGGACTATGGTCTGGGAATGGCTGGTGGTCAAATAATGTTTCTTTAAGCCCCCTCGCGGACAACAATCCGCCGGGGGCTTTTTATTTTTAAAACTGGGACTTCTTTTAGAATTTCTTTCCAGAATTTGATTTTTTTAAATGTTTATGTTATCCTGATTTCAGATAGATTTTTAACTTTTTTACCAATCTAATCTTATGTTGAAGAAAAACAAGAAAACCAAGATTATCGACGAATTTAAAACTCACGATAAAGACACCGGTTCGCCCGAAGTGCAGGCCGGCGTTTTAACCGAACAGATCAAAAAATTGACTTTGCATCTCAAAAAGCACGCCAAGGACAACCATTCCCGCTACGGTCTTTTGAAAATGGTGGCCAAACGAAAAAAACTCTTGGACTATTTGAGAAAAGAAGACGAAAAACGCCACGAAACGTTGCTTAAAAAATTGGATTTGAAAAAGTAAGTTAAGAAGCTACAAGCTAAAAAGCTAAGAAGCTGTCCCCAATGGCTACCATCAAACACAAAGATCAAAGAGTCGGCATTTTCATTGATGTGCCGAATCTCTACCATACGGCTCGGAATATCTACCAGGCCAAGGTTAATTTCAAAGAAATTTTAAGAACCGCGACCGCCGGCCGGAAACTTATCCGCGCTTTGGCCTATTCCATTAAAACCGAGGGCGGCGAAGAACAGGCTTTTTTGGAAGCGTTGGTCAAAATCGGCATTGAAACGAAAGTGAAAGATTTGCAAATTTTTCCGGGTGGCATGAAAAAAGGAGATTGGGACGTGGGCTTGGCGGTGGACGCCATCAAAATGGGGGAGAAGCTGGACGCGGTCATCTTGGTGACAGGAGACGGCGATTTCGCCCCGCTGGCCGAATATTTGAAAACACGCTACGGCTGCCAGGTGGAACTGATCGCTTTCGGCCGAAGCTGTTCGAACCATTTGAAAGAAGCCGTTGACGATTTTATCGATTTGGGACAGGACCTAAAAAAATATTTAATTTAAACAAAGGATCATTGCGGGCTTTTTACGGATTTGCACAAATGTTCAGATTTTTTCCGGCCATTTGTGTTCATCCGTCACTATCCGCGACGATCTCGTTTTAGAACATGGAAAAGAAAACTTTTTCTCTTGATTTTGAAGGCCGAAAATTAAAGGTTGAGTTGGGCGAACTGGCCCAACAAGCCAACGGTTCGGTGCTTTTGAGCTACGGCGAAACCGTGGTTCTGGCCACCGCCGTCATGGCGCGTGAGCCAAAAGCCAATTGCGACTATCTGCCTCTCTCCGTGGAATTTGAGGAAAGGCTCTACGCCGCCGGCAAAATCAAAGGCAGCCGTTTCATCAAGCGCGAAGGCCGGCCCCAAGACGAAGCTATTTTGAGCGGACGTTTAATCGACCGCACGCTCCGCCCCAGATTCGACCAAAGAATCCGCCAAGATATTCAAGTGGTTGTAACCACGCTTTCTTTCGATAAAGAAAACGACCCGGATATTCTGGGAATCATGGCTGCCTCGCTTGCCCTAGGCGTTTCCGATATTCCTTTTGCCGGACCCGTAGCCGGCGTCCGGATAGGCCGAATAAATTCCGAATACATTGTAAATCCCATTTATTCCCAACGCGTCGAAAGCTCTTTTGACCTCATTGTTTCCGGCACCGAAGAAAAAATCAATATGCTGGAAGGCGACGCGCGGGAGATACCGGAAGAAATAATTTTGGAGGCAATCGGCCACGCTTTTGAATCCTGCCAAAAACTCATCAAGTTCCAAAAAGAAATCATCGCCGCGGTCAAAGTGAAAAAAGCGGAACCGAAAATCAAAGAAATGGATAAAACGCTGGAAGAAAAAGTTAAAAATTTTTTGGCATCAAAACTTGAAAACGCGGTTTATGTTCAAAAAGAAAAAAGAGAACAAACCACCGAATTGGGAGAATTGGGCAAGGCTTTGGTCGAATATATCAAACAAGGTGAAACCGAAGAAGTTGAAGAAAAAGTCAAAGCCGCTTGGGGAATTTTTGAAAAAGAGATCGATCTTTTGGTCCATAAAAGCGTTTTGGAAAAAGATAAACGCCCCGACGGCCGAAAACTGGATGAGGTTCGAGCAATCTCTTGCCAGGTCGGAATTTTGCCTCGCGCTCACGGCTCCGCGCTGTTTAATCGCGGCGCGACGCAAGCCCTTTCCGTCGTCACGCTCGGCGCGCCCAGCGAAAAACAAATAATCGACGGTCTGGAAGCGGAATATAAAAAGAGATTTCTGCATCATTATAATTTTCCGCCTTTTTCGGTGGGCGAAACCGGCCGATTCAGCGGACCGGGACGGCGGGAGATTGGCCACGGAGCGCTGGCCGAACGTTCTCTTTTGCAAGTCATTCCGGCCGAAGAAAATTTCCCTTACACTATTCGTTTGGTTTCCGAAATTCTTTCTTCCAACGGTTCTTCGTCCATGGCTTCAATTTGCGGTTCTTCTTTGGCCATGATGGATGCGGGCGTGCCGATTAAAACGCCTTTGGCCGGCATCGCCATGGGACTCATGATCGATGAAAAAGATCCTAAAAATTGGAAAGTTTTGACCGACATTCAAGGACCCGAAGACCACCATGGGGACATGGATTGCAAAGTGGCCGGTTCGACTCAGGGAATTTGCGGCGTGCAGATGGATGTGAAAGTTGACGGCGTCAATTTGGAAATTTTAAAACAAACTTTTAAACAAGCGCGAGAAGCCAGACTTTTCATTCTGGAAAAAATAACCGGCGCGATTGCCGCGCCGCGCGCCGAGCTTTCAGTTTTCGCGCCACGCATCATCACGCTTCAAATAAATCCGGATAAGATCCGGGAAGTCATCGGGCCGGGCGGAAAAGTCATCAATGAAATTATCGCCCAAACCGGCGTTAAAATGGATATTGAGGATTCCGGTTTGGTTTTCATCACTTCCGACAACGCCGAAGCCGCCCAAAAAGCGCTTCAATGGGTCAAAGATATCGTTCGCGAGGTGCAAGCCGGCGAAATTTTCAAGGGCCGGGTCACTCGCTTGATAAATTTCGGGGCTTTCGTGGAAATTTTGCCGGGCCAAGAAGGCTTGGTGCATATTTCGGAACTTGCGCCCTTTCGCGTCAATAAAGTTGATGATATAGTTAAAGTGGGAGATGAAGTAACGGTCAAAGTTAAAAATATCGATGACCAAGGCAGAATCAATCTTTCCATGAAAGACGCAGCCAAATAATCTCTCTTTCTGTTCTCAAAAATTATTTTAAAATAGTGTTTCGGTTTTTCAGGCTGTCAATTTGGCCGAAAACCGAAGATCAGCGATGGATATCAAATCCGCGCCAACAATTCCCGTTGTTTCTCAACCAACGGTTAACCCCAATCCGGCTTTTTCAGGGACAAACGCTTTGCCCCAATTTTTGGTGCGCACGATGAAACGGGATCTCTCCGCGGCCGGCGGAACGACCGAGCTTAAAATTTCGCCGTTGCCAAGCGAGAAAAAAACGACAAAAGAAGAAGATCAAACTGCCTCTGCCGAAAAAACCCGGCGAAAAAAAGAACTGGCTCAAATATTCGAGATCGCCAAACTTCAAACGGAAAAAGGAGTTTTTGAAAAAGAAGAAGATCTGAAAAAAATATTGACGGCTCCGGAAGCCGGTTGGTGGTTGAAATGGAAAACCAGGTCATTGCTTGAAGATATTAATAAAGCCAAAGGGCGGAAAAAACCGGTTGCGATAACTCCGGCTGTTTCGATTAAAACTCCGTTGCCTCAAATTAAGCCCGAAATAAAACCGATCGAAAAACCTTCAATCGATTCTTTCCGGCCAACGATTGTTTCTCCGCCTTCGCCAAAAATCACGGCCGCTCCGCCGCCGGAATTGCCGATAGCCAAAGAAATTCCCGTTCCCGAACCAAAACCGGAAATAAAAGCGCCCGCGCCCCGGCCGGTTGCGCCCGCGCCGGAGATTTTAAAACCCGCCGTTGAACCGGCCAAATTGGCCAAACCGATAATTCCGCCGGCTCTTCAAGCCAGAAAGATCGCGCCGCCGCCAATTGCGCCGATTGCGCCGCCAAAACCGCTCATACCCGTCAAATTAAGCCCGGAAACGAAACCAACGCCGAAAAAAGCTTTCTCGGCCAAATTTGTTTTTGGCGCTCTGGTCTTTGTTTTGCTTTTTGCCGTCGGCGGTCTTATTTATTTCAATCTTTCAAAACAGCCGAAAGGAACGCCAACCCCGACTTTTTCCGCCACGCCTCTTGCAACGGAAACTCCTTCTCCTTCGCCCGGAATTTCAAGCGCGCCGCTTTTTGAAATGGAAGGAAAAATAATTTTAAAGATCAACGATGAAGGAAAAAATCTTTTCACTCTGATTCAAAATTCCGAAATTGAAAATAAAACCGCCGGTTCATTCACGCAGATAATTCTTGAAAACGATCAAGAAAAAATGATGGATTTTGAAGAAATCGCGTCTTTGTCTTTCGCAAAATTGCTGGCCTTTGAAGACGTTTCTTCCTCGTCGCTTAAAAGTTTGATCGACCCGAAAAATTTCTCCTTCTTCGCCTTTTGGGAAAAACAAAACAATTTCTCTCCGTTCGAACCGTCCCAAAACCAACCCAAGATCGGTCTGGCGATAAAGCTGGCCCAGGCTTCGTCAAAAACGGAATTGGAAAAAATATTCAAAGAATATGAACCGGATCTGCCCGCTCTGTTGAAAAACCTCTTGCCCGAAAGCGCAAAAACCGAATCCCAGGCTTCCTTTGCGCAAAATAACGACCGCCAAACCGTTTTGCATTACTTTAATTTCTTCCCCGACGCCTCGCTTTCCATTGATTACGCCTTAACGGATAATTATCTTCTAATCGCCACTTCGCGCCAAAGCGCCTATTCGGCTCTGGAAAAACTCCTTTCCGAAAAAACCGGACCGGCGTTAAGATAATAATAAACAATCGGGTAAAATGAATGAAATTGAAAAAGGCATCGCTCAAACCCTGATTTTCTACGATATTTTTGAAAAACCCCTGACTCCTCTTGAAATTTTCAAATATCTGCCGGCGCAAAACCGGCAGATATCTTTTTTTGAATTCAAGCAAATTCTGAAAACGTCCGAATCTTTAAAGAAAATAATGAACAGCCAAGCCGGTCTTTTCTTTCTGGCCGGCCGAACCGATCTTTTAAAAACAAGGGAGAAAAGAATGAAAGAAAGCCAATTGAAATTTAAAAAGCTGAAAAATATCTCTTTCGTTCTTTTTTTCATTCCTTTTCTAAAAATGGCGGCCTTGACCGGCTCACTCACCATTCAGAATGCCAAATTTTCAAGCGATTTCGATCTTCTGGTGGTGGCCGAAAAGAACCGGCTGTGGCTCACTCGGGCTTTTTTAATCTTTTTCACTCAGATATTCAATATCCGCCGCCACGGCCAAAAGATAAAAAACCGATTTTGCCTCAATTGCTTTTTAACCCGCGATTCTTTGGAAATCAAAGAAGGGGCTAAACCCCGCGATTTTTTTTCCGCCCAAGAATACGGCCGATTGATTCCGATCCTGGAAAAAGAAGACGGCGCGGGTAAATCTTTTTTTAAAGAAAACCGCTGGCTCGGAAGATTTCTGAATTTTTTTCCCCGGCCGGAAAATTTCTTATTTAAAAAGAAAGTTTCTCGCGCCAAAATAATTCCGGCCAAAATGATGGAACGGCTGTTAAAAGGAAGAATGGGGGATTGGCTGGAGAAAAAAACCGGCGAATGGCAGAAAAGAAGGATTGATTCAAAACCGCCCAGCCGGCCCGAAGACCAAATTTTTGTCAGCCCCCAATGCTTGATATTTCATCCACAGTCAAAAGGCGAGAGAATTTTGGATGAATGGCGGACAAAAGAAAAAAAATTAATTAATCAAATATGACCCAAATTCCCATAAAAATAGAAAGAGAGTGGATCTGGCAAAAAAAACAAATAGAGCCGGAAAAAGAAATTCCTAAGATTGAACCTCAAAAACCGGTTCAAAAAAATAAAATAAAAGCTTGGTTGTTTTTGATCATCGGAATTTTTTTGACCGGCGCGATTATTTCGGTTTTTTTCTTTTTTCAAAAAACAAACGGCTTGGAAAAAATCCTGCCAAAAGATCCGGCGGCTGTCATTGTTTTTGAAAAAGACAGAATAAAAAATATTTTTCTGAATTTGGAACAGAACGGTTGGCTCTGGTCGCCGTTTGAAGATTTGAAAAAAACCGGCTCGGATTTTTTAACCAGAAACCAGATCGATTTCCAAAAGACATTCGAAGCGTTTGAAGGAAAAATGGCTTTGGGTCTTTTCAAAGATGCTTCGGATAATTTGGAATGGCTGGCCGTTGCCGAAATAAGGATCGGTTCGAATGATTTTGAAAGACAGCTGACGGAAATCAAAAGGAATCTGAAACAAAATTTCAATCTCTTCTCTGAAACCTATCGCCAAACGGAAATTTGGCAAATAGAAAATCTTTCCGGCCAAAACCCGCCGATCTTTTTCGCCAAAACGAAAAATTATTTTTTAGCCGGGACAAATCAAGAGATCATCAAACAGGCGATCGATCGAATTTTAAAAATAAAGAGGTAAAAAAATGATTGGGGATAAGATGTGAATATCGAGCCTTGACGCTTCTTTGCTAAAATGATAAACTTAATTTAGTCCTGGGTCGCTGGCTAAATTTAAACAAGCGATCAGTTCTTTAATAAAAACCTGTGTTTCAGGAATAGCTGGACCAGGATACTAAATTCTTTTTTCTGACAGCGTGCGCCAAAGGGCCAGAATAAAATAAAAAGGCCCGGCGGGCCGTCCGTAAGGACCTGGTGGAAAGAAGCTGAGGGGCATTAGCCCCGTAAATTACAACTTATTTGGGCTCTTAATGCCCCTCATTATATTAAAAAACCCCTCAGAAAGTCAATAAAAACAAACTCGCCTCAAAAGGCGTTTTTTTGTTTACGCTTCTTCGGCGTATCCGCCGATGAGGCGGGTGCGCTTCCAAAGCATCCCGGAGCTTGTCTTTTAGCCATTGTCATTTTATAATTAATCTATACAGCTAACGCAATGCCATGGACAAGAATAAATTGGAAAAATTCAAAAATATCTTAGAAGACCAACAAACGAAGATAGAAGGAGAATTGGCTTCTATCGCCCAGAAAGATCCTTCGATGAAGGGGGATTATGATACTCGTTTTCCTCAGTTTGAATCTCAAAGCACCGATGAAGAAGCTTTGGAAGTCGCTACTTATGAAAGCACTCTGCCGGTTGAACACGCCCTTGAAATAAAATTGGTTGAAATAAAAAAGGCGCTGGAAAGAATAAAAAACGGCGTCTTCGGCCAGTGCGCAAATTGCGGAGAAGAAATCGATGAAAGAAGATTGGAGGCCCTGCCGGAAACCGATGTCTGCCTCAAATGCCAAAAATAATAATAACTTTTTGAAACACCCCGCAGCTGCGGGGTGTTTTTTTACCAAAGAAAGGATATAATAAAAGTAATTTTTATCCGGTCCCGCCGCAGACGGGACATTATTAAAGATTGAAAATCGATAATTTTATCTTATGCCTTCGAAGGTCTTTTCCGCGGCCACGCTCGGCCTCCACAGTTTGCCGATAGAAGTGGAAGTGGATATGTCGCCCGGCCTCCACAGCTTTAATATCGTCGGTTTGCCTGATACGGCGGTCAATGAATCCAAAGAACGAGTTTCTTTTGCGGTTAAAAACTCCGGCGCCTCGCCCCCTCATCACACCAATCGCCGGATTATCGTCAATTTGGCGCCGGCCGATCTGAAAAAAGAAGGGCCGGCTTATGATCTGCCCATTGCTGTCGCTTATTTATTGGCTTCACAGCAACTTGTTTCAAGCGACATAGAGAATAAAGTCTTCTTGGGAGAACTCTCGTTAGAAGGCAAATTAAGACCTGTCAGCGGCATCCTGCCGGCCGCGTTAATGGCCAAAGAAAAAGGATTCAAACAAATTTTTGTTCCAAAAGCCAACGCCGCCGAAGCGGCGCTGATAAACGAAATTGAGGTTTTCGGCCTTGATTCGCTTGAACAATTGATTTTGCACCTTGAAGAAAAAGAAAAAATAGAGCCACAACCGAAAACCGAGATTTTCTTCTTGGAAAATAACGAAGAAACGGATTTTGATTTTGCTTTTGTTAAAGGACAAGAACACGCCAAAAGAGCCTTGGAAATTGCCGCGGCCGGCCATCACAATATTTTAATGGCCGGTCCGCCCGGCGCCGGCAAAACTCTTCTGGCTAAAACTCTGCCGACCATTCTGCCCGCCCTTTCTTTTGACGAAGCGCTGGAAATCACAAAAATTTTCAGCATCGCCGGACGGTTAAACACCCAAAATCCGGTTATTTTCAACCGGCCTTTTCGAAGTCCTCATCACACGGCCTCGGCGGCCGCGCTGGTCGGCGGGGGAAATCATCCCAAGCCCGGAGAAATTACTTTGGCCCACCGGGGAGTTTTATTTTTGGACGAATTGCCGGAATTTCGCCGCGATGTTTTGGAAGCTCTGCGCCAGCCCCTGGAAGAAGGGGTTATTACCGTTTCCAGAGCCAGCGCTTCTCTTGATTTCCCGGCTCAATTTATGCTGGTGGCCGCCATGAATCCCTGTCCTTGCGGTTTTGCCACCGACCCGGTCAAACAATGTTTCTGTTCGCCGGCTCAAATTTCCAGATATCGGCGCCGAATCTCCGGCCCCTTGCTTGATCGAATAGACTTGCATCTTGAAATTCCGCCGATCAAATACGATAAATTGACTTCGGAAAAAACCGGAGAAGAGTCAAAAGAAGTGCGCCAAAGAGTGGAAAAAGCCCGTCAGATCCAAGGCCAAAGGTTCAAAAACGAGAATATCAGAACTAACTCCGAAATGAAACTGCCCCAGCTTAAAAAATACTGCCAAGTCGACTCGGCCGGCCAAGAGATCTTAAAAACAGCGGTTAATAATCTTCATCTTTCCGCCCGAGCCTATCATCGAATGTTAAAACTGGGCCGGACGATCGCCGATTTGGCCGGTTCGGAAAGAATTCTCGCTTCGCATCTGGCCGAAGCTCTCCAATACCGGCCCCGCGAAGATAATTTATAAAAAATATTAAAAACCTCTATTTTTCATAGAGGTTTTTAATAAAAATTATCAAGGTTTATCAAAGTTATCATCTTATCAGAGGATTTTTTGCGCCTCTGACCTCAAAATGCAAATGGCAGCCCGAAGAACGGCCGGTCGTTCCCATTAAAGCGATCAATTGGCCTTGTTCAACTTGCTCCCCGACGCCGATAACAATTTGGGAAGTATGGCCGTAGAGGGTCGAAACGCCGTTTGAGTGTTTAATAATGATATATTTGCCATAACCGCTGTTCCAACCGACACTGTCGGCCAAAGAGATTATACCGCCGGCCGCCGCGTAAATTGGCGTGCCGCAAGCGCTGGAAATATCAACCGCGTTATAATTATGAAGACGCCCCCAATTATGGCCGCTGGTTGGCACGATCAACCAACCGCCCGTTGAAACCGCGCCCTGAACATACTTGGGCGCGGAGACTTTGGAAGCGGAAGAAGAGACCGAAGTCATCTCGCCGTCTGGAATAATAATGTATTTTCCAATTATCAAATCTTTATCGCCGGCCAGGCTGTTAAAAGCCAAAATCTCATCCGTTTTGCCTTTATATTTTTTAGCCAAAGAAACGACTGTATCTTTCTTGGCAACTTTCACTTGAACGCCGTTTATGGGCAGGATCGAAAGCTTTTGACCCGGCCTGATAATATCTCTTTCGCCCAAATTATTGGCCCATAAAATCGTATCGGAACTGATGCCGAATTTAACCCCGATACTGGAAATCGTATCGCCCGATTCAACCGCATAAACGGTCGTTTCCCGCCGCAGACCCGAGAAAAAATCTCCGCCCGAAGGGCTGTTTTGAGAGACCACCCCGCTGCCGTCCAGAATATCCAGCTGATAATTTTCTTCCGCGTCGTCAGCGGAAAAATCGATATTGGCTTGCGCGGCCGGCATGATCGCCGCCGAGAGACCCGATGAAACTCCGCCCAAAATACTTTGAGTAAAACCCGCCGATTCTTCAACCAAATTTTCGATATCCTGAACTTTGCTCTTTATTCCTAAAAAATTCTTTGAGGAATTTTGAGAATAATTCACACCCAAAAAAACGAACAAAATAACCGCCGCCGATATAAAGCATTTTTTTTCTTGCCTTACATACCTGAGCGATCTTTGCAAAAGAGTCCTTAAAAAATTCCTGAAATTTCCGCCCGAAGCCTGATTTTCAATTGGAGATTGAGTAAACAAATCTCTTATTTTTACAGCCTCAAAAGATCTTTTTTGAGGCTATTTACAGCTTCTTTAATAGCTTTAAATTAACATTGACAAAGGGCCGAAGTCAAGGAAAAACTTTCAAAAAAATAATCGACCAATCTTTGATTTTAAACAAAAAAAGGTTAAGATATTAAAATGCTCGCCGACCTGAATGAAAAACAAATCGAAGCCGTTACCGCCATAAACGGGCCGGTTTTGATATTGGCCGGACCCGGCTCGGGCAAAACAAAAGTTTTGACCCACCGCGTGGCTTATTTGATCGAACAAGGAATTCCGGCGGAAAATATTTTGGCCGTCACTTTCACCAACAAAGCGGCCGGGGAAATGAAGCAGCGCATCAATCGATTGATCTCTTTAAAAATAAAAAGAGATTACAAATTGCCCTCTATCGGCACGTTCCATTCCATCGCCGTCAGGATCTTGAAGAACGAAGGAAAACACACCGTTTACGGGCAAAATTTTTCCATTTGCGACGACAAAGACAATCTGAATCTGATCAAAAAAACCATGAAGGAATTGGAAATTCCCGAAGAGCAATTCAGTCCGGAAGCGATTAAAGAAATAATTTCCCAAGCCAAGAATGAATTAAAAAACGAAGATGAATTCGCCGCCGAGGCGGTTGATTTTTTTCCGAAAACCGCGGCTAAAATTTATTCCGTTTATCAGCGCAAATTAAAAGAAAATAAGATGCTTGATTTTGACGATTTGATCATGGTGACCGTAAAACTTTTTCAGGACCAAGCGGATATTTTGGAAAAATACCAGGAAAAATTCAAATATATCCTGGTCGATGAATATCAAGATACAAACCACGCCCAATATATTTTGATCAAAATGCTCGCTCAAAAATACCGAAATATTTTCGCCATCGGGGACGAAGCCCAAAGCATCTATTCTTGGCGCGGCGCCGATTTCCGGAATATTCTGAATTTCGAAAAAGATTATCCCGAAGCCAAGATCGTGATGCTGGAACAAAATTACCGCTCCACCAAAAATATCATCGAAAGCGCCCGCCGGATAATTCTTAAAAACAAATTCCGCAAAGAAAAAAATCTTTGGACGGACAACCCCGAAGGGGAGCCCATTACCGTCTTTGGCGCCCAAGACGAAAAGGAAGAAAGTTTTTTCATCATTCAAGAAATCCTTAAAGTTAAAAAATTGAAACCGGAACTTTCCTTGAAAGATTTTACCGTTCTCTACCGCACCAACGCCCAATCCAGGGCCCTGGAAGAAGGCTTTTTAAAAGCCGGCTTTCCATACAAGATCGTCGGCGGATTGAAATTTTACGACCGCAAAGAAATAAAAGACCTGCTTGCTTTTTTGCGTTTGATCGAAAACGAAAAAAATCTTCCGGCTCTGGAAAGAATCATCAATGTGCCGCCGCGGGGATTGGGCAAAGACAATGATTTCAAAATATTGACCGGCGAAGCAGAAGAAATTTTAATTTCGAATCTGACGCCGCGCCGTTTGAACGCCTGGCAAAAATTCAAAGAATTAATGGATATTCTGCGCCGAAGATCAAGAGAAACGAATTTGACCGGCCTTCTCGATCTTTTGATCAAAAAAATCGATTACGAAAATTTCATCAAAGAAAAGCACGAATTAGGAGAAGAAAAATGGGAGAATGTCAAAGAACTTTTTTCCGTGACCAAAAAATACGACGCTCTGGCGCCGGGCGAAGGTTTGAAACTTTTTTTGGAAGAAGCTTCCTTAATGTCCAATCACGACGAAGTGGAAACGGAAAAAGAATTAGTGAATTTAATGACGCTGCATTGCGCCAAAGGACTTGAATTTCCCGTGGTTTTCATTACCGGATGCGAAGAAGGAATTTTTCCTCATTCCCGAAGCTTTCTCGATCCTTGGCAAATGGAAGAAGAACGGCGTCTTTGTTATGTCGGCGTGACGCGCGCCAAAGAAAAACTCTATCTCATCGCCGCTTCGCGCCGCCAGCTTTTCGGCGCCACCATGGCCAATTCGCCTTCAAGATTCTTGTTTGATATTCCAAAAGATCTGGCGGAATACGTGAATTTTGAGGAAGAATAGAAATTTCAAAGCCCAAATTTCCAATACCAAATCAATGTCAAAGTCCAAAATCCAAATTTTGATATTAGTTATTTGATATTTGAAATTTGTTTGATATTTGTCATTTGGATTTTGAAATTAAAAATATGAGTTATTTAAATCAACTAAAATTATTAATGCAACGACATAACCTTTCTCCTAACCATCTCCTGGGCCAGAATTTTTTGATTGATAAGAATATTTTGGAAAAGATCCTGGCGGCGGGGGAGATCAAAAACTCGGATTCAATTTTGGAAATCGGGCCGGGACTTGGATTTTTGACTTCGGCGCTGGCTCAACGAGCCGGCCGGATTTTGGCCGTGGAAAAAGACAAAAATTTTGTGGAAATATTAAAGAAAGAATTCAAAGACGCAAAAAACGTCGAGATCATCCAAGGAGATATTCTCCAATTGTTCGATCAAACAATCAAACAATTGAACGATTATAAAATCATAGCCAATATCCCTTATTATCTGACTTCGCGTCTGATAAAAAATTTATTGGAAACAAAGAATCGGCCCCAAAAGATTGTTTTGACGATCCAAAAAGAAGTTGCTCAAAGAATTTGCGCCGCGCCGCCAAAAATGTCTCTGCTCGCGCTTTCGGTCCAATTTTACGCTGAACCGAAAATTATCAGCTATGTTTCCAAAAAATCTTTTTGGCCGCCGCCGAAAATCGATTCCGCCATTCTGAAAATAACGCCCTTTAAAGAAAACCGGAAAATTCCGGCGGAAAAGTTTTTCAAACTTATTCATGCCGGATTCTCCGCTCCGAGAAAACAGATCTTCGGCAATCTGAAAAAAAAGTTGGAAATTCCAACCAATAAAATCCTTGAAGCTTTAAAAGATTCCGGCATAGAACCCAACCAACGAGCGGAATCGCTTTCAATGGAAGATTGGTTCCAACTGATAGAAAACCTCTCTAAACCTTAATAAATTCCTCCTATTTTAAATCGGAGGAATTTTATTTTAAAAAAGATATCTTTGTGGACAATTTACCGATTGTTGACAGGCGAAATTCATTGTATAATTCAGTCAAATGGAAAACAAAAAAAACAACTCGCGCAAATTAAGTATTTTGGCGGCAATTTTGATATTGTTCTGCGGTATTTTTATCGGCGGATATTTGGTACTAAAAAGCGGCCGGGGAGCGGCTGGGGAATTAACAAACATTCTCTCGGGAAAAAATTCGACCAACGGTCTCTGCCAAGCCGATCAAAACGACGCTGCCAAAGATTCAGATCAAGACGGTCTCAAAGATTGGCAAGAAATCCAGATCTATAAAACCGACGCCTGCAAGAACGATTCCGACAATGACGGCTATTTGGACGGCGAAGAAGTGGCTTCGGGCTTCGACCCCGCCAAGAAAGCGCCGGGCGACGAACTAACCGGCGCGGCTCAAACCCTGCCGCGGCCTCTGCCCCAAAATTTGACCGAAGCGCTGCGCCAAAGCCTGCTCGGCCAAATAAAAAATAATCAGATCCAGTCTTTCAACTCGGAAGGAGGACTTCTGTCCGGAGAAGATATTCAAAATTATCCCGGCTTGCAACAATCGATCAATGAAATCGTTGCCAATTCTTCAAATCTTTTTGCCGCCGAAGCCATCAACGAAAATCAAATTAAAATTTCTTCCGATTCCGGCCCCGCGGCTATCCGGCGTTATGCCGCCGCGGCTTCCGGCGCCATTCCCGACGTCAAAAATGTTTCTTCACCCTCGGAATCGGAAATGTTCTTGAACGCCGTCGAAAAAAATGATTTTTCGGAATTGGATAAAGTTTTGACCGCTTACAGCGAAGGCTATCAAAAATTGAAAACTTTGACCGTGCCCGAAAATCTGCTTCCGCTTCATCTTGAACAATTGAATATTTTTTCCAGTCTCATAAAAATTTACCAAGGAGTCAAAGAAATAAACAGCGATCCTTTAAAAGCCAATCTTGCTTTGCAAAATTATCAAGCGATCTCCGAAAGAATAAGCTCTTGGTTGGAAAATCTTTCGGAGTTCATTGGAGAAAACCAATAAGTTTTTTATCTTTTAATGAATCTCTCTTTTTTAAAATTCAAAAAATCGGTCGCCTCGGCGCTGGTCTTGATCTTGTTCGTTTCTCTTTTTGCCAACGCTTTTCTTTTTCCTGTTAAAAAAGCGGAAGCTTTTGGCGGCGATTGGGCGAATTATTTTTTGAGCGCAGCCAAATGGAGCTGGGACAAAGTCACTTGGGCCTACGAAAAAGCTTCCGACGCCATTACTTCGGGCGTGGCCGCATGGGAAAAAAGCAACAATATTCTGGTCAAAGCCGTCAAAGCCGCTTGGCAAGTTCTCAGAAAAAAAATGTTGGATATGCTGGTGGATGATGTGGTTTCTTGGATCCAAGGAACAGGCGGCAAACCGAAATTCGTTACGGATTGGAAAAGTTTTTTAAGCGAAGCAGCAGATAAAGCCGGCGGCGATTTTGTAGAAAATTATTTGAACGCCGGATTTTTATGCCGTCCGCTCCAAACCCAGTTGCGCATCGCCTTGCAAAAAACCTCTCTTCCTTTTGAAGAACAAACCCGTTGCACCTTGGGCGATATTGAAAATAATTTAACGAATTTTTATGAAGATTTTAACAGCGGCGGCTGGAAAGCTTGGGCTTCCATTTCCGAAAACCAAAACAATTTTTATGGGACTTATCTTTTCGCCATGGATCAAAAATTGGGAGTTCAATCGGCCGCGCGCCAAGCGAGTCAAAACGAGGCCATTTCTTCCGCCGGATTTTTAGGCGATAAAGTTTGTCTGGCCGGCTATTATGTCGGAGGAAACACCATTGCCTTGCCCAATCCTTTAACCTCGGATGAACTGGCTGAAAGTTTTAATTGCACCAAATGGGAAAACCGCACGCCCGGGAAAATTCTGGCCGACACCACCTCTAAAGTTGTGGGGCTGGATATTGATTGGCTGGTTTCCGCCGACGAATTCAATGAATATTTGAGCGCCATTCTGGACGCTGTGGTCAACCGGGTCGCCAACGAGGGTCTTTCGGCGATGAAGATTGGCAGCAACTACAACACGAAAGGCAGCAAGCCAACTCTTGGCTCCTCTATCAGTCAAGGAGATTATACCGATACTCTGGAAAGCCAAAATCTGACGGCTTCGATGATTAAAGAACTCAAACGTTTAAAAACTAATCTAGCCACCCTGGGAGACCAATACGAAGCCAATCTGACTTTTCTGGAAGAAATAAAACAACGGCAGGATATTATTTTAAGAGCGCTGGGCTGGCTGGTCAAAAACACTTGCACCGCTTACCCCGGCATTTTGGCTTCGGAAGAAAACGGCCTGGCGGAAATTTGGGACATTACCGCAAACCCAAAGGTTTTAACCGAATTCCCGGCTTGCGATGCGAATGTTAAAAAAATCAAAATTGAATTGGATTGGGCCGGCGAAATCATCTTTAATGTCGGCGGCGCGATTCTTTCCGCCGGCGATCCCTGTCCGGTAAATATATTTTCCATCATAACCCGAGTCGATTCTCTTTACGAAGGAGAATTGAGCACTCTTCATAAAATTCTTGACCGAACAACGCTTTCCGATGAAAGCCAAGGCATTAATTTGATTGAAAAACAAAGAGCCGCGATTGAAGAAGCTATCGGAATAACGGAAAAATATAAAAATGACGAGAATGATTACGCGTCAAAAAACCTCGCGTACTTAAAGATCAATCCGTCGGACGAAGCCACCGGCCAAAAAAAATGGAGTCTGGGCGAATATTCCCTTGATCTGGGTTCTTACGCGGCTATGATTCCGTCGGGCGAACGGAATCCGGCCAGTTTGACGGAAGCCAAAGAAACGGCTCGAAATTATCTGCCGGACGCATCTCCTTCGGAAATTTTATCAGTGGCTCAAACTTTGGTTTTGAACCGATATTTTCCAACCGTCGCTTCTTTGACCGACGCCAAAAATTTAGCCGCTATTTTAAACCCAACCGCCACCACCGCGGAAATTTCAACGCTCGGCGAAAATCTCTGGGGCGTCAAACAAGAACAAAATGCCCAAACAGCCACCGGAGTCGCCAAAACGGTTGCCGACAAGAGTCTGGACGCGGCCATCGCTTCCATTTTAAAAGCGGTTGAATCATTGGACACGGAAAATCTTTCGGTCGCCAGCCAAACGGAAAATTCCGACCTTTCCCAACTCTATCGGGAAATCCAAGAATTTTCTTCAAACCTCGCCGACCAGTCCGGTTCTTTGGAAAGCGAACGGGGGGTCAGCCAAAAATCGCCGATAAAACCCTCCCTCAAATGCGACTCAAATCAATTGGAATCAAAAAGCCTAACCGGCGATCTTTGCAATCTTCATAAAAGCGTCTTTACGCCGATCGGCATAACTTTCTTGATGACAAAAAGCAAAAATGTTTCCGGGAATGATTCGGGAAATTTAAGCTCGGAAATAAAATCCAAAAAAATTATTGTTCCGACCCCACCCGGAGAAAACGCCCAAAATTGCCCGACTAAATTAACCTGGTAATGTTTTATCAATTCAAACAAAACAAAAAAATCTTTTTAACTTTGGCGCTGGCTTTTTTAGCAGTCGGGGGGATTTTAGGTTCCGCAAATCCGGTTTTGGCTGTTGACACATATGATGAATATTCTCAACAGGCCAGCGAAGAAGTTCAAGGAGCAACTCAAGAAGCGGCCACCAATTATAGCGGAATAAATATTCCGACTGACTCTTCCAACACCCGCATTCCCGTCGTTTCCGGCGTGATTTCCATTGTTCTTTTGATTGTTATGAAGTTTTTAAGCGCGTTGGTTCAATTGGGCGGCGCGCTGGTTGATTATTCTTTAAGTTTTGAAAGTTTTACCAAGGCGCCGGTGGTTTTGGCCGGTTGGCAGATAACGCGGGATCTTTGCAATATGGGCTTTGCCGCCATTTTGCTTTTTATGGCTTTTGCCACGGTGCTGGGACAAGAAACCTATGGCTTGAAAAAACTCCTGCCCCGTTTAATCACAGTGGCGCTCTTGATCAATTTCAGCCTTTTTTTCGCCGGCCTGATCATTGATTTTTCTCAAATCCTGACTTATTTTTTCCTGGACGCGGTCAGAGGCGAGAACGGCGTAGCCGCCAACTTAATGAACAGCTTGGCCGTCTCGCGGCTCTTTGATTTTAAAAATCCGACGACTTCGGTTTTAAATGTTTTTATGGGCGTGGAATTCAGCGTGATTATAGAAATGATCGCCGGTTGCATTCTTTTTTTGATTACCGCTTTTCTTTTCTTCGCCATGGCGATTTTTTTGTTTACCCGTCTCATTACGCTTTGGGTTCTTTTAATTTTCGCGCCGCTGGCCTGGCTGACCCACATCGTTAAGGTGCCGGGGTTTGCCGATTTTTCCTGGGAAAAATGGTGGGGTGAATTTTTGAAATGGACCTTTTTCGCTCCCAGCTACGCTTTTTTCATATATCTGGCTGTTTTTGTCGCTCAAAAACTTTCCACCGGCGACTATCTTATTTCCGACGCCAGTCTGACAACCATCCAAACAAACACCCAAGGAATTTTTGGCAGCGGTTTTTTCAGCGATCCCAAACATCTTTTACAATATATTATTGTCATAATAATTTTATTGATGGGTTTTGGCGCCGCCCAAAAAGTGGGAGGGAACACCAAACTCTTTGGCATGGCTCTGGCCAATAAAATTTCCAAAGGGGGAATTGGACTGGCCAAACGGCCGTTCGGTTTTGCCTATGATAAAGCAGCGCCAGCGGTGGTTAAATCCCTTGGCGCGGGAGCCGCGGTCGTTGGATTGGCCAAATTCGGCCGCCGTCTCCAAGCCACCGGCACCAGAATTCAGCAAGGAGTAACCGAAAAACCTCAACACAAAGCCTATGCCAGAACATTGGATGTTATGTCCAATAAAGATATTTTGAACGAAGCCAAAAGCGCCTGGGGGGCGCGAAAATTGATTGCCACGGAAAAAGCCGTTTCCCGCGGAGTCAAAGATCTTGAAATAATGGATGTCCAAACACTTTCGGAAACTCTCAAAAATTTCAATAAAGTGAAGGAACTGAAAGAGCTTCAAGAGTTGAGGCCGGACGCCGTAGCCGACGAGAAAGAAAGAACCGAAACCATTTTGCGGGCCATTGAAAACGGCAACGCCAAAAAATGGCCGCCTTCGATGCTGGCCCAAGTTGACGAGAAAAACAAGAAAAATGTTTTGGTGGACGTCCAAGGCAATCCAATCTCAAAAAATATGCTTCTGGACGCCAACGGCCGGCCCACCGGCCAAACCGACGGAACCATTTCCATGGCCGGAAATATCGCCCGTATCATGCAAAACGAACTGAACCCCGATGTTTTCGCGGATACTTTCAAATCCTTGCCCAAACAGATCAAGCTAGGATTGGAAGCGGCCATGGCCGAAAATCTCAAAGATTTCAATATTCCCCAGCAAGAGCTTGAAAAACTGCGCGCCAATTTTGCCACTGCCACCGGCAAGATTAAAACGGCTTTCACCGATTTCAATAATAAATTTCAAGAAAATTCCGCCAAAGCTTTTATTCTGAAAATGAAAGTGGCTCAGATCGGCAACGTTAATGGCGAAGAAGACCTGAAAACCGTCGGCCAGTTTATTTCTCAAAGTTTATTGGCCTCTGTCCGCGGCGAACTTAACGCTTTCCAAAAGGAAAAAATAGTTGAAGGAGCGTTAAGCTCAAACAATCAAGAAGCGATTGATTATTTTGAAAACACGCCCGCTAATTCTTCTTGGGGAAAAATAAAAGGAAAAATCATTAATCCGGCCACCGGCCAACCATTCTAACTTTTAAAAAATTATGGCTTTTCAAGAACCAAATCCGGAAGACAAAATAGAAATTCAAAAACCCGATGAATGGCAAAGGAAGATTCAAAGTCTGCCTGAAAAAGCGCAGATTTGGTTATGCTCTCTTGACGCAGCCAAAAATAACAAAGAAATCGCCCAAAAATACGGTTTATCCAAAGAAACGAATCCGATTTTGGCGGAAATTACCGGCCAAGCAATTCTTAAAGAAATTTCTTTAAGAAGCTTGCCGGCGGTTCTGGAGCAAAAACTCGCGATAGACATGGGGAAAGCCCGCCAAATAGCCGAAGATGTCATCCGCCTTCAACTCCTTCCCATCAAAGAGACTTTGCCCGAATTAAGCGGTTTAACGGGAGACCAAGCCAAACCTTCGCTTCAAAAAGAACGCCAAGAACCGGAAAAATCCGAACAAAAAGAAACGGAAATTCTTTTTCAAAAACCGCTCCGGGAAGCCGTGGAAAAAAATCGGAGCATTTTGGATCAATTGATCACTTTAAACCCGTTGAAACTCGACGACTCGGAAGATCCGGTCCGGCCGACTTTGAGAAACTGGCTGAAAGATTATATCGCCAAGAAAGGATCGGGCCGCCATTCTTCTCTTCAAAGAAATGAATTCTTATTTGGCAGCGAGAACGGCCGAAAGCTTGAAACGTCCGAGCGAACGCTTCTTTCAAAGATCCTTGAATCTTATGATGAGCCTTCCGTCCGCCTGCCTCTTTTAGGCGAAAAGGGCTTGCTGGCGGTTGAAAAAATGTTAAAGGAAGCCGGCCAAAACGCTAAAACTTTCGAGAATCAAGGAAGTCCGATCCCGGAAAGAAATAACGCGGAAAATCCTCTGGCCTCGGGGAATCGAACCGTTTCGGACCGATACCGGGAACCGGTCATTCAAGAAAAAAATCCTTTGGCAACCGAACCGCCGCGCCCCGCGCCGAAAGTCTCGGGCCACGTGATTGATCTGAAAGAATTCAGAGAATAATCTCTTTTTTATAAACCATGCAATTCAATGTTCCCCAATTCATTGAAGTGGAAGATAAAATTCTGGGTCCTTTGACCTTCCGGCAATTTTTTTTGGTGATCATTGTCGGCATATTTTTGATGTTCCTCTGGTATTATTCCCAACTTTGGTTGTTTTTATTGGTCGCCCTGCCGCTCGTCAGCCTGACAATCGCCCTGGTTTTTGTTAAAATAAACGGACGATCATTCTTTTCTTTTCTAAGATCATGGATAGACTATTGGCGAAACCCCCGAATCTATGTCTGGCGAAAGAAGTAATTCTAATTGCTCTAATTCCTGCCTACCGGCAGGTAGATCTAATCAAGTCCCAATATCAAAATTTATCAAAAAAATTAGGGTTTAATTATTAGAAATTAGTTATTAATTAGGTCAATTAGAAATTAGGTTAATTAAATATTTTATAAGATATGCCCCAAGCTCCGGTCCAACAAAAAATCCCGGTTGAAGACATCAAAGACGGCGTTATCTTTTTGAAAGGCGGAGAAATGCGCGCGCTGGTTTTGACCACCGCCATAAATTTCGCCTTGAAATCAACAGATGAGCAAGACGCTTTGATCTTTAAATTTCAAAGTTTTTTGAATTCGCTTGATTTTTCGATCCAGATATCATTAATCTCCCGGCAAATAGATCTTTCGCCGTATTTAACCACTCTTGAACAAAAAAAGAAAGAACAGCCCAACGAGCTTTTGCGCATTCAAATCGAAGAATATATCGATTTTATCAAAAATCTCACGCAACTTAGCCGAATTATGAGCCAAAATTTTTTGGTCGTGGTGCCTTTGGCTTCGATCGAAAAAAAAGGAGAGGGAATCATGGAAAAATTCGGACTCGGCAAAAAAAACGAAGCGGAAACGCAAAGATCCAAAGAAGAATTGCTTGTTCAGCTCGGCCAAAGAGTGGATTTTGTGAAAGCGGGTCTGGAAGGCATCGGCCTGAAAACCGCTTCTTTAAAGAATGACGAGATCATTGAACTTTTTTATAAACTCTATAATGTCGGTTCGCCCGGAAAATTGGTTATTCCGGAAGATCAAACAACCCAATAAAAATCATGGCTTTTGACTTTTTCAAATTAAAAAAGAAAAACGCCGCCGGGAATGAAGATTTTTCAATGCCCGGCGCCGGCGCCGGGCAAACCGCGGGAGATCTGATCGCGCCGCCGGGGATGAAGATCAATTCCAATCATCTTGAAATCGGAAATAAATTGGCCCGCACGATTTTTATTTCCACTTTTCCAAGGTTCTTAAACACCAATTGGCTCGCGCCGGTTTTGAATTTGGACCAAGAAATGAATGTTTCCATTTTCGTCCACCCGGTGGAAACCGGTTGGATCATGAAACAACTGGCCAAAAAAACCGCCCAAGTTCAAGCTCAAATTTCCGAACGCCAAGACAAAGGTCTGGTGCGCGACCCGGTGCTTGAAACCGCCTTGCAAGATATTGAAACTCTGCGCGATAATCTCCAACAAGGCACGGAAAAATTTTTCAAATTCGGCGTCTACATCACTCTTTTCGCCGATAATCAAAAACAACTCGATGAAGCGGAGAATGAACTTCGCGCCCAGCTGGAAGGCAGATTGATCTATCTGAAAAACGCTTCTTTCCAGCAAGAACAAGGATTTTTATCGACCCTCCCGCTTTGCGAGGATAAACTGGAAATTTTGACCTCCATGAACACCGGGCCGCTTTCCAGTTCTTTTCCTTTCATCTCGGTCAATCTTTCTTCCGATAAAGGAATTCTTTACGGCATCAACCGCCATAATAATTCTTTGATAATTTTTGACCGATTCAGTTTGGAAAACGCCAACGCCTGCATTTTTGCCAAATCCGGTTCGGGCAAAAGCTACGCGGTCAAATTGGAGATTTTGCGTTCGCTCATGATGGGCAGCGAAGTTTTGATCATTGATCCGGAAAACGAATATCAATATCTAACGGAAACGGTGGGGGGTTCATTCGTTAAAATTTCTTTAAATTCGCCTCATCATTTGAATCCCTTTGATCTGCCCATTCCGCCCCAAGGGGAAAGCGGCGCCGATATTTTGCGTTCCACGATCATCAATCTGGTCGGCCTTCTGAGAATCATGCTCGGAGGGCTGACGCCCGAAGAAGATGCCATTTTGGATCGCGCCATCACCGAAGCTTACGCCAGCCGAGATATCACGCCGGAAGCCGATTTTTCAAAAGCCACCCCGCCTCTTTTGGCCGATCTTTACAATATTCTACGCAATATGGAAGGCGCAACTTCGCTGGCCACGCGCCTGGAAAAATTCGTTTCCGGTTCTTACGCGGGATTTTTCAACCAGCAAACCAACGTCCAATTGGAAAACAAATTGGTCACTTTTTCCATCCGCGATATGGAAGAAAATTTGAGGCCGGCAGCGATGTATATTGTTCTGCACTACATCTGGAACATCATCCGTTCGGAAATGAAAAAAAGAATCCTGGTGGTGGACGAAGCTTGGGTCTTGATGAGAAACGACGACGCGGCTTCCTTTCTTTTCGGCATTGCCAAACGTTGCCGCAAATATTATTTGGGCCTGACCACCATTACCCAAGATGTCGGCGATTTTATGGCCTCGCCCTATGGCAAACCGATCGTTACCAATTCCTCGCTTCAAATTTTATTGCGCCAATCGCCGGCCACCATCGATATCATCCAGCAAACTTTCAACCTGACCGAACAGGAAAAATATCTTCTGCTTGAATGCAGCGTAGGAGAGGGAATATTTTTCGCCGGCTTGCAGCACGCGGCCATCAAAATCGTGGCTTCTTACACCGAAGACCAAATCATTACCTCCGACCCGAGGCAACTCCTTGAAATTGAAAAAGCCAAACAAGAATTGGCGCAAAAAGAAGAACAAGCTTAAATCCTAAATAAAATGGCCGAAGAAACGACCCAAACGCAACAGCCGAATCAAAACACGGAAGAAATTTCTCTCCCTTGGCTCATGCTGGGCGTAGCGGCGATCTTTGATCTGATCGGCATTATTCCCATTCTGAATTTTTTCACCGAAATATTGGCCGGATTGATCCTGGGCCTCTGGCAAAAAAACTACGCGCCGAAAACCGACCCGATCCTGACTTTTTTTCTGGCCAAAGCCGTTGACGCCGCTTCTCTCGGATTTCTGCCTTCAAACATCGGAATAGTTGTTTACGCTTATTTAAAGAAAAAAGCTTCTTTGAAATTAAAAATCGCTTAACCTAAAAAATGAATCTTTTCAAAAAATTAAATTTGTTTTTGATGATTTCCGCCGTGGCCGCGGTTTCCGCTTTTTTTATCTTAGAAATAAAATCGGCTAAAAGCGCGAGCGGAAATTCTACGCTTTCTTGGAGCGCTTCTTCTTTTATTCCGTCCGAATATAAAGGCCGGGCTTTGCCGACCCAGGGAAGCCGGGTCAAAGTGGTAGCTTCGCCGCTCAATTCGAGCGTCAACCCCGAAAAAATGTTTTATCTTTGGCTTTTGGACAATGAAGAACAAGGCTGGGCCAACGGCCAAGGAAAAAACTATTTCACTTTCACGGTCAAAAAACCGAGCAACGCCCGTTATCAGATCGAAGCCAAGATCCTGGACGAGAATGAAAATCTGATCGAACGGCTATTTTTAACCGTCAAAATTCAAAACCCGGAAATATTGATCTTGAATGAAGAAAAACTTTATTTGCCGAAAACCGTTTCCGCCGCGCTCAACCAAGAATTAAAACTTATCGGCGCGCCGCTTTTTTTCAACATTAAAAACTTTGAAGAACTGAATTTCTCTTGGAAAGAAAATAACCGGATTTTCTCTTCCTCTCTTCAAACCAATCCCCAAGAAGTAAGCATTGAAATACCCAATGAAAAAATTTCCAAAAAGATCGTTAAAACCATTTCCGCCGAGGTTTCAAAAAAAACCGACAGTCTAGAACAGGCTAAACGGGAAATAAAATTAGAAATCAACCCATAAATATGAAACTTTTAAAAAAATCTTTTTTGTTAAAAGCCGTTGTTTTTTCTCTTTTTGTCTTTTTTCTTTTTTCCGGCTCGGCGCTGGCCGGCGCAAAATTGGAGATCGGTTTGCCGGGCGCGCCGTCTGAAATAGCCAATCCGGCCGAGTATCTCCGCTATATTTTTATTTTTTCTTATTCTTTCATCGGTTTTCTGGCTGTTGCTATGATCGTTTACGGCGGTATTCTTTATTCCATTCCCGGCAAAACCGGCAAGGCCAAAGAAATTATTCTGGGAGCTTTAAGCGGCATTGTTTTGCTCTTTTGTTCCTATTTAATCCTTTGGATCATTGACCCGACCTTGGTCCAATTGACGCCTTCGACGCCTGATCCGGTTTCAGTCAGTGCGCCGGAAGAATATGTGACACCGGAGAAAGTCTATAACGAAACGGCTAAAAACATTCAAGTAAACAATAGCGAATCTCTTTTAACCGCAAAACTCTGGTGCAAAGAAGGAATAATAAATCAATATATTTGCGATGATCTGAAAGGAACCAATGGAAAACTTTCTCAAACATTGATTAATAACCTAAAAAGTCTGCCTGTCTCGGTTGTTATCACTGAAACTACCGGCAGCCATGGTTGTTCCCCAAGCGATCCTTGCGTCCAAGGCGCCGTTTGCGGCACTTCCGACCACTGCAAAGGCCTGGCGGTTGATATCAGCATTCGAAACCAAACTTCGGCGAATATTGAAAATATTTTGGGATCTTTATCCAACAGTTCTTGCGTCAATGATTTATTTTATGCCGGATTTCCGGAATATTGTTTAAATGAAGGCCAACCGGCGCGCACCGGCACCGGAAGCGCTTGCGCCGTGCATACCACCCATATTCATTACAGTGTTTTATCCCTTTGTAAATAAAAACTTATGAAAAAAATCTTCGTTATCGCTTTTATCCTTTTAGTGATCCTGACCGCCGCTTTGGTGGTTTATAATCTTTTTTTCAAAGATAAAGAAACCAATCCGAACGCGACGCCGACGCCGACGGCCAACGCGGAAGTTTCTCCGGGCGTTTTTGCCCAAGGCGCGTTGCGCGCCATCAGCAAAGAGAAGGTCATGGCGCCGACCATCGGCGAAGACGGCCAAACAGTCAAATATTACAGCCGGCAAAACGGCCGGGTTTTTGAATCGGATTTTCTGGGCCAAGATCTGAAAGAAATTTCCGACACCGATCTGAAAAATTTGATTAAGATCGTCTGGTCGCCCGATGGAGAAAAAGTAATCGGCGTTTTTTCGGAAAACAATCAAACCAAAAAATATTTCTTTGACTACGAAACCCGCCAGTCGGCCGCGCTCGATCAAAGCGTCGGCTGGGTCGTTTTTTCGCCGGATTCCAAAAACATCGCCTATCAATACACGGATAACTCCACCGGCCAAAGCAATATTTCCGTGGCCAGTCCGGACGGCTCGAATTGGCGGAATGTTTTTAAAACCAGAATGGAAGATTTGATCGTGGAATGGCCCAGCCGGGAAAAAATTTCCATCAGAACCCGCGTCAGCGGCCTGGTCCAAGGATTGCTTTACGCCATTGAAGAAAAAACCGGCAATTTTTACAAAATTTTGAGCGATACTTTCGGTTTGAGCATTGTTTGGTCTCCCAAAGCCGACAAGGTTCTTTTTTCTTACACCGACAGCGCCGGTCGAAACCCCCAGCTTGCTCTGGCCGATGAAAAAGGGGAGAAAACAAAAAATCTCAATTTGAAAGGTATTGCCGATAAATGCGTTTGGTCGAAAGACGGCCTGACGATTTTCTGCGCTCTGCCCCAAAGTTTTTCCGATTTGGATGTCTGGCCGGATGATTATTACAAAGGCTTGATCGTTTTAAACGATGCCCTCTATAAAATCGATCTGGAAAGCGGCCAAAAAACAAAAATCGCCGGCTCATTGGACCAAGCCGGCTTCGATGCCCAAGATCTGCTTTTGTCGCCCAAAGAAGACTATCTTTTTTTCACTAATCAAAAAGACGGTTTGCTTTACAGCTTAAAGCTGTAAGAGAAAAAAAGATCAAAGCCAGATCGTTTTTCCAAATAGGCGTATCCAAAAGGCCGTGGATCAAAATATAAATTAAAACAGCTAAAAGAGCCAGAGCAATCGGCTCTTTTTGTTTCCGCCAAAGAATTTTTATTAAAACAATAAAAAGCCAAATAAATCCGATCAAGCCAATCAACCCCGTTTGAAGCCAAAAAGCCAAAAAAACATTATGAGGCTGGGGCACAGCCCATTCAAGATAGGGCTTGAAATATTTTTGGTTATCCAGATACTCGGCCTGAAAATTTCCCGGGCCGATACCCAATATGGGATGATCCTTAATCATCAAACCGGCCGATTGCCAAATCATAACTCTGGATTGCAACGAAGAACGGTCAAAATTAATAAGATTTGAAAATTTTTGGGGATTGCCGAGAAAAAGAAAAAAAGAAAGAGAAATAATTCCAAGGGTCAAAAAAATCCCCCCTAACCCCCCTTTTAAAAAGGGGGAAAAAAAACAAATAACAATCATTCCAATAAAAATTCCCAGCCAGGCCGCGTAGGAAAAAGTAAAGTAAATTGCGGCTATCATTAAAATTGCCGCGGCGAACAAAAATATCTTCTCCGCGTCCTTTTTGGCAAAAAGGCCCATGACCAAAGAAATCAAAAAGGCCGGCGACAAATACATCGCCAGATGATTTGGCGAAAGATAAAAAGCGGACAAACGGCCGTCGAAGGTTAATTTATGGCTAAAAAGATAAGCCAGCGAAATTAAAGAGACAGCCAAGCCCGAAGAAACCAAAAAAAACAAAATTCTTTTAATTTCTTCTTTCTTACTGATTAAATCGGCTGTCATCCAAGCAAAAAGAGCAGGAACAATAAACCATGATTTGAGGATCCCCAGTCCCGCCTTGGGGTTATTAGCAGCTACAGACGAGGCAAAAGCGCCGACCATGATCAAAATTACCGGCCAAAAAAACTGGCTATTTTTAAACTCCGAACTTGGCTTAAATTTCTTTTCCATTAACCATAATAAAAAGAACCCGGCAATCAAAACTTCCAAAACATTGGTCGAAAACCAGCCGGATTTTATTTGGATCAAATACAAAGGAGCGGCAAAGACAATTATTGCCGGCAACCAGTTATTTTTTTTAAAAAGATTCGCCATAATTACTTTTTTCTATTTTTCGCCGCCGCCAAGCCGCAAACGACCATCAAAAATGACAAAACAGTAGGATTAAAGATCGCGGTTTCAAAAAAAGAATGAACAGAAAAATAAGTTAAGGCGCCCAGACACCCCAAGCCGAGAATCCAATCTTCTCTTTTAACGCTTTTTATTTTCAAAAACGCCGCTTTCGCGGAAGCAAAGATAAACCAAAGCCAGGCCGAAAGTCCGAAAATTCCCGTTTCCGCCAAAATATCCAAATACAGATTATGGCTCGTGATCGGATTCCGGTAATCGACATAGGGATCCAAAGAAAGGGAATAATTCCCGAGACCGGAGCCCAAAAACGGGTTTTTTAAGAAAAAATCGAAAGATTCTTGCCAGATCAAAAGACGGCCGGAATTTGAGCCTTCATTTAAGTTAAAACTTGAATAAAAACGCCCCAGCGCCGCGCCGCCAAAAAGAATCGCCAACAGCAAAAAGAGAACCGCTCCGCGTTTTAAAAATGATCTATCTTCGGCTGCGATTTTCGACCAAGAGAAAAGAATAACTATTGAAAAACCGGCCAAAAAACCCAGATAGCCGCCTCGAGAAAAAGTCAGAACGAGGATCAAAGAAAAAAAACAAAAGATCAGAAACCAAAGAAAGCGTCTCTTTTTTAAAAAGAAAAAAAAGACCAGAGAGAAAAAAGAAATCAACCCCAAAAAAAAAGCCAGCATATGAGGATCGGGGAAAAGGCCGAAAGCCCGCAAAACGGTCTTGTCCTGGATTTGGACGAACCAACTCGGATTTTCCGCCACCAAAGAGCCAAAAGACCGGCCCGAAAACCAGGGCAATACTTTTTCCGACCAAAAATAAGAAAATTTTTCCAAGCCGAAAAAAAATTGGCTGGAAAATTGAAAAAAGGCGACAAGAGAAGATATAATCGCTCCCAAAGAAATAATTCTTATAACCGCCATTCGATTTTTTAAAGAAACGATTTCCTTAGTCAAAACAAAAAGAGGGAAGACCGAGGCGAAGACTAAAAGTTTGCGCCAGGCCCAAAAATGATTTTGAGCCCAAAAAACGGAAACCAAGCCGATCAAGAAAAAAAGCGCCAGCGCCAAAACCGTTTCGTTTTCGAGCCAAGAAAATTTCTTAATCGGTTTTAATTTAAACCACCAAAACAAAAATAAAACTGCTATCAAAAGACGGCCGCTTAAAACATCAAAGCCCGCGACCAAATTCAACGCTATTTGAAAGGGCAAATAAAAAATTAGAACAAAAAAAAGAGATTCAAAGGCTTTAATTTTCGGTTTTTCCGAAAGCATAAAAAATTATTGAGCGTTTTCTTTCCCCAGCAATTCTTTAATTTCTTTTAAAGAAAATCCTCGAAAAAACCAAAGCGCCAAAAAATAAACAATTCCTCCAAAAAAGATTAAAAACAGCAAATTTTCTTGATGGGAAAGCAAGATTAAAAAAGACATGATCAAAGCGGCAAAAAAGCTTTTTAGAGCGATTTGAAAAGACAGACAAAGATGCCAAAGGCGCCAAAAAACCAAAAACATCAAGAGCAAAACCAGGCCTTCGGTCAAAACCGCCACCCAGGCGGCAGCCAAAAAAGAATACTTCGGAATAAGAATCAAATTTAAGATTAAATTTACAGCCATGCCTATCGCTGAAATTTTAAGCAGAACTTTTTGTTTTTCCAAGGCGATCAAACCGTAAGAGAATAAAGTTCCTAAAAAAATAAAACCGACCGCCGCCATAAGGATTTTCAAAACCAGAATCGATTCCTGATATTGATCGCCGCCCAAAAGTCCGATGATCTGAGGAGAAACGATTATCCCGCCCAAAACCACCGGCCAGCCGAAGATCGTTAAAATATCAAAAGTTTTTTGAAAAACTTTTTTAAAGGCCGGAAAATCGGAAAAAGCGTGATAAGACAAAAAAGGCATGATCAATCCCACGAACATAGTCGGAAAAAAGATCAATCCCTCCAAAACTTTATAACTTAGGCGAAAAATTCCCACATCCTCGGCCGGCCAAAAGATCGAAATAATAATGGCGTTGGCCGAAAAATAGATCATTGTCAAAATATTGGCAACCGCCAAAGAACGGCTTTTTTTCCAAATTTCTTTCCAAAAAGAAAGATCAAAATCAAGCTTGATCCGGGCGTGGCCGGCGAGCAAACGCCAAATGATCAAAAAATTGACCAATCCGCCCAGAATAATGGTGAAAACCAGCCAAAGGAAGCTTAATTCTTCTTTGATAAACCAAACAACCGCCAGCAACTGAACTATCTTCCCCGCAAATTCGGCCAAAGCGACCTTGTCCATGCGCAAAGATTTTTGAAAGATTCCGATCAAAACTTGGACATCGGTCAAGAACCAAAAACCGATCATTCCCAGAGCGATGCCAAGACGCGTCAGATCGGAATAGGGCAGGAAAAAACTGGAAACAGGCGCCAAGGCAAAAATAAAAAGGCTGGAAAACAGCCTTAAAGTGAAAATATTATTGATTATTTTATTTTCCGAAGCGCCTTCGCGGGAAATTTCCCGCACCATCATCTGATAAAGCCCAAGGTCCGCCAAGACCGCAAAAATTCCGCCAAAGGCCAAAATAATGGAAAACTCGCCCCACTCGGCCCGAGTGAAATAACGAGTGATGAATCCGATGGTCGCCAGAGAAACAACGGTGCCGGCCACCCGAACCGTTGTTGAAACCAATGAATTTAAAGCGATTTTTCTGGCTAACATTTTTATTCTTTAACGACCGGCTTAATAACCACTCTTCTTTCTTCTCTTTCTCCTTCCGATTCGGTCTTTATGCCGGAAAAATCAACCAAAGCCAAATGCACCGCTCGTCTTTCAAAAGAAGACATTGGCGGCAGCCAGCGCGACTCTCCGGTCATTAAAACTTCTTCGGCCAAATTTTTAGCCATTCTGGTCAAAGTTTCCAAACGGCTTTTTTGATAAAAATTAACATCCAAAGAAAATCGAGGAGTCGTTTCTCCTAATTTTTTGTTCAAGATCGCGCGAATTATTTGCTGCAAGGCCGCCAGATTTTCCGCGCCTTTGCCGATCAACCAACCGGCTTCATCGCTTTGAATATTGGCTGAAATAAAATCTTGGCCTTCTTCGCTGATTTCCGCGTTTCCCTGAAAATCCATTTTAACCAAAACTTCTTCAATGATTTTTTTTACCGTCGAAGCAAGATCATTCATTTTTTTTTCTTAAAATCAAATATTGCTGGCCGATGCCAAAAAGAGTCATAACCACCCAATAGAGAGACAATCCCGCCGGCAAACTCCAAGCAATAAAAACCGTCATAACAGGCATGAAATAAAGCATTTGCTTGTTCATCATCACGGAAAAATCGCCGGGTTGTCCTTTTAACGACTTTTTGGAAATCATCATTTTTGATTGAAAAAAAGTAAAAACCCCGGCCAAAACCGCCATCCAAGGACTGCCTTTTGACAGATCCAAAAAACCCAAAAACATCTGGTTGATGGTCTCGGGCCGGCTGACAAAAGAATAAAGAAGATTTAACCTCTCCGGATTTAATCCGTTCCAAAGAACCTGATAGAGAGCCAGCAAGATCGGTAATTGCAAAAGCAAAGGGAGGCAGCCGCCGGCCGGATTGATATTATTTTTTTTATAAAGCTCCATCAAAGCCTGGCCTTGTTTTTGCCGGTCGTCTTTGAATTTTTGCTGGATCTCTTTGATCTGGGGTTGGAAAACGTTCATCGCCTTTTGGGATTTGATCGCTTTTTGATTCAGCGGAAAAATCGCAAGTCTGATCAAAAAAGTCAAAAGAATGATCGCTATCCCGAAATCATGGAAAGAAACCGTGTTATACAAAAAAATCAGCCCGTTGAAAAGAGGTCGATAAAGCGCTTCATTGAAAATTAAAGAGATAAAATGCATAAAAATTAAGAAAGGGGATCAAACCCCTCACCTATGAAGGAATTTTTTTTAGAATTATCTCGGGCATTAGATTTCTATCTCTTTTAGCGATTCTGATTTGTCCATCTTTTTTTGTTTGCGGGCAGAACCCGTTTTCCTTTATAGGTGAGGGGTCAAATCCGCCCGGATGCCAAGGGTGGCATTTTAAAATTCTTCTGATCGAAAGCTTTAAACCGTTTTTAACGCCGAATTTTTCGATGGCTTCAAAACTGTATTCCGAACAAGAAGGGAAAAAACGGCAAGCCGGCCGGCCTGTCCTGAAAAAGCCTTGATCGGGCGAAAAAATCAACTGATAAATTTTAATGAAAAACAACAATGTCTTTTTAATCGCCTGATTCATAAAATTCTGGCTTTTTTCAAAATTTTTTCAACTTCCGTTTCAATCTGGCCGTATTTCTTTTCCAAAAGATCTTTTTTGACTATAAAAACCGCATCAAAGCCTTTTCCTATCCTGTCAAACCGCTTTCTTAAAACTTCCGTAATCTGGCGGCGCAAGCGATTGCGCTCCACCGCTTTTTTGGAAACTTTAAGACTGGTCACTACGGCAAAACGAGAATAAGCCAAATCGTTCTTTTTCGCTCTTAAAGACATTCCCGGGCCGGAAAAAAAAACGCCGTTTTTAAAAATGCTTTCAAAGTCTTTCTTTTTGCTCAAACGAAAAACTTTTTTTAACATAGGTTAAACGGTCAATTTTTTCCGTCCTTTGCGGCGTCGGGCGCTGATAACCCGGCGGCCGTATTTTGTTCTTTGGCGAACCAAAAAACCGTGGGTCTTTTTTCTCTTTTTCTTCTTGGGCTGAAAGGTAACGCTCATATGATTTAATCTTAATTTTTATCCCCATAAGTATAAGATTAAAAAGAGAAAAAGTAAATCCCTCGCTTTATTTGGGTGCGGGGTAAATCCCTTATTTTTCTTTTTGACAAAATAAAAAATCATTATTCTGATAAAAGGAGTTTTCATCTTTTCTTCCACTTTTTATCCCCATTGGCGTCTTTTTTCTTCTTTTTCTCCTTTATTTTTGCCTCTTTTGAATTTTTTGATCGTGCTATAATGAAAACAACAAAACAAAAACATTTACTTTTATCGAAAGGCCATTGTATATTTTAAGAAGTTAAAAGCCGTTCGCCTCCGGGAGGGAAAAAGGCGAAATGACAAAATATGACCAACGAAGAACTCTGGCAGTCGGCCTTGGGCGAAATAGAGCTCAACATCTCCAAAGCTAATTTTATTACCTGGTTCCATGACACCGGCGTTTTAAAAAATAAAGACGGGGTCGCCACGATCGGTGTCCCAAACGGTTTCAGCAAAGAATGGCTGGAAAACAAATACAACAAACTCATTTTGCGTTCTCTCCGCAACCTTTCGCCGGATATAAAAGAACTCAAATTTATCAATAATCCTTCCGCTTCTCAAAATTCTCAGATTTTAAGCCGACTGCCTAAAACTTCGCCCAAAAAAGATCTGATCCCGGCCGCCAGCCAATCTTTTCAAGAATTTCAAGTTGACAAAGAAACCAATCTCAATCCCAAATACACTTTTGAAAATTTCATTGTCGGATCTTTTAATGAATTGGCCCAAGCCGCCGGAAGAGCCGTTATTAACAGCCCGGGCGAGATCTATAATCCTTTATTCATTTACGGCGGGGTGGGATTGGGCAAAACCCATCTTCTGCAAGCTATTGGGAACGAGATCATTGAAAAATATAAAAGAAAGAAAAAAGTAAAATACACCAGCTCGGAAAAATTCACTTCGGAAGTCGTGAACGCTCTTCATAACGGCAAAATGGAGGAATTCAAAGAAAATTACCGCCAAACGGACGTTTTAATCATTGATGATATCCAGTTTTTGTCCGGGAAAGAAAAAACCCAAGAAGAATTTTTTCATACCTTCAATTTTCTTTATCAAAAGAACAAACAAATAATTTTAAGCTCCGATCGGCCGCCCAAAGCCATCGCCACCCTTGAAGAAAGATTAAGGTCGCGTTTCGAAGGGGGAATGATCGCGGATATTTCCTTTCCGGATCTTGAAACCAGAATGGCTATTCTAAAAGTAAAAATAAATGAAAAGAAGTTGAATTTATCCGAAGAGATCTTAACTTATATCGCGGCCAATGTGCCTAAAAATATCCGGGAGCTTGAAGGAGCGCTCAATAGGGTAATCGCCGCCAATCAACTTTCCGGCCAAAATAATCTCACCATCGAAAAGGTAACCCAAATTTTATCCCATCTTATTTCGCCGCCCAAAAAAGTAGTTCATTATAAAAGCATCATTCAAGCGGTGGCGGATTTTTATGATATAAATTTAAGCGACCTGATTAACCGTTGCCGAAAAAAAGAAGTGGTTTATCCTCGACAAGTAGCCATGTTTTTGATCCGCGAAGAATTGAAAAAATCTTTTCCCTTTATCGGAGAAAAGATCGGCGGCCGGGACCACACAACCATTATGTACGCTTGTGAAAAACTGAATAAAGAACTGGAAACCAACGAGCTTTTAAAACAAGAAATTAATTTAATAAAAGAAAGAATTTATAATAATTAACTTGTTGATTTGTTTGTGGAAAAACTTCTGAAAAACAACTGATAAATATTTTTTTAAAAAATGAAATTATTTATCAAATATTTATCCCCAGAAAAATAAAATTATTTATCAAGAACTGGATTAAAAAATCAACCTTTTCCACAGAAAAACAAAAATTTATTAATAAGTTTCTTTAATTAAATAAAAGAATTAAAATTATGAAAATCATCTGTCTTCAAGAAAATTTAAAAAATAATTTAAATATTGTTCAAAATATCATCGGTAAAAATTTAACCCTGCCGATTTTAAATAATCTTTTATTGGAAAGCGACAATGGCCGATTAAGAATTTCTTCGACCAATTTGGAAATAGGGATAAATACTTGGACCAGCGGAAAAATAGAAAGAGAAGGAGCTATCACTTGTCCGGCAAAAATTCTTTTTAATTTTGTTAATAATTTGCCGAATAAAAAAATAGAACTGGAAGCAAAAAACAATATTTTAACGGTTAAATGCGAGAATTATAAAGCATCTATCAAGGGTTTATCGGCTGATGATTTTCCGATTATCCCAAAAATAAAAAATGACCCGATTTTTGAAATTAACAATCTTTGTTTAAAAGAAGCCTTGATGAAAGTTTCTGGTTGCGCGGCTGTTTCTGAATCCCGGCCGGAAATTTCCGGAGTGTTTTTTTCTCTTAATAAAGAAGGATTAAAATTGGCCGCGACCGACAGTTTCCGTTTGGCGGAAAAAACCGAAAAAATGGAAAAAATAAAACAAGATCATTCAATGATCTTGCCGCAGCGCACCGCCCAAGAATTGATCAGAATTTTAGGGGAAAAAGAAGGTGTGATGAAAGTTATTTTGGGCTCCAATCAAGTTCTTTTTGAAAGCGGGGAGATCCAGATTATTTCTCGCCTGATCGACGGCCAATACCCAGATTATCGTCAAATAGTTCCTCAAAATTTTATAACCCAGACTTTGTTGAATAAAGAAGAATTTTTGAACGCGGTGCGAATCGCCGGATTTTTCAGCAGCAAAGTGAATAATGTTAAATTTTCAATCCAGGCTGGGAAAATGGAGATTTTGTCCCAGGATCCGGATCTGGGAGAGAATAAAACCCAAATTCAAGCGGAAGTGAAAGGAAAAGAGATGGAAATAGAATTTAATTACCGTTATTTACTCGACGGTTTGAATAATATTTCCGCCAAACAGATATTTATGGGTTTTAGTTCCGAATCGACGGCCGCCGTCATAAAATCGGCCGAGAACGACGATTATCTTTATGTCGTCATGCCGATCAAAATCAGTTAAAATGCTTACTTCGATCGGGAAAATTTTACCCGCCAAAGTCAGGCAGTTGGGAATGGAAGAAGAGCTGAGATTTAAAAAAATAAAAGACGGCTGGGAAGAAATAATCGAAAATTCTTTGGGCCAAAAATTCGTCGGCAAATCCAAACCCTTGAAATTCAAAAATAAGTTTTTAATGGTTCGTTGCCGCAATTCGGTTTGGGCCAACGAGCTTCAAATAAAAGAGAATTTGGTTTTAAAAGAAACAAAGATAAAATTTAAAAGTTTGGCATTGGAAAGAATAAAATTCATGATCTAAAAAACCCCGCCATGGCGGGGTTTTTATTTATTTACAAAAACAGTGATTTGATCTTCTTGGCGGTTCAACGCTTGATCATAGATTTTCGCTTTTAAAACATTTGAACCCTGGGAAAGATTTTTCAGATCGATGTTTATTTCATACGGCGGGCCGCTGGCCGAACCCAAAAAATTATCATTGGCGAAAAAGTCGATCTGGGAAAGGCCGAGCGGCGCAAAAAAAGAGACTTTTAATTTGAAATTTTGGCTGATAACTTCGTTTTCCCGCGGTTCGAGAATGGTTATTTTCAATTGGTCGGAGCTTTGATTGTTTTGAGAAGCCGGTCCGCTGGCATTGAATCCCTGTTGACTCGCCCAATTTGAAACCGGCGATTCCCAATTATTATATTGAGGATCATTCGAGGGGTTTTGAGGGATATTTCCTCTGGGGTCGTCTTTTTCCACGTAGTGGAGAATATTGTGAACTTCTTTTAATTGGCGTTTTTCCAAAAGCTCGGTTGGAGTTTCGGAATTGGCCGTTTCGCCGGAAATTTTATTGACCCAATAAATTTTTTCGGTGTAAAAAGAGCCGTTCAAAATGGGCTTTTGGGTTGTTTCTGTTTCGGGTTTTAAAAATTCTTCCGGATTTTCGGGCAGGCAGAAAAGATTTTCGAGCGGTTCATCCTGTTTTTGTTGCTCTTTGCAAATTTTTATTTTATTCTCATAAGCCTTTTTAATGAAGTCGTGCCAAAGAGGTCCGGCGGCTGCCAGGCCCGCGCCGGATCTGGCCATGGAAACATTATCATTATTGCCGACCCAGACGCCGACCGCCAGCGAGGGAGTGTAGCCCAAAGTCCAAGCGTCCCGATATTTTTCCGTCGTGCCTGTTTTGGCCGCCACCGGCCGATTGGAAAAATAAAGAGCCGAATTTTCGCCAAAGACCGGCGACCTTGCCGCGTTATCGGAAAGAATATCGGAAACCAGGCGGCTGATTTTCGGATCTAAAACTTTTTCAGTTCGGCTTTTAAATTCTTCGATCACTTTTCCTTTGGCGTCTTCTATTTTCAGAATGGACGCTTTTTCGTTTTTGATCCCGTCATTGGCGAAAACAGAATAAGCGGCTACTTCATCTAAAAGTTTCACTTCTCCGCCGCCCAGAACCAAAGACAGGCCGTAGCGATCCGGATCGTTCAAAGTGGAAATACCCATTTTTTTGGCCAATTCAATGGTTTCTTTTACGCCGGCCAAATAAAGCATTTGAACCGAAGGAATATTAAGAGACTGGGCCAAAGCCTGGCGGGCGGTAACCGGGCCCCGGAATTTATCATCGTAGTTCCCGGGATTATAACAATCCAAACCGTATTCGTCTTTTTCTCCGGCGCCGTCCGCCGGGCAATTGGCGTTGAATTCCGTTTTCAAATCGAAAAGAACCGTTTCAGCGGTATAGCCTTTTATAAAAGCTTGGGCATAAGCGAAAGGTTTGAAAGAAGAACCCGGTTGGCGGTCGCGTAAAGAAACATTGACGTTGCCATCGTGTTCCAAATCAAAATAATCGCGCGAGCCCACCATGGCCAAGATCTGGCCGGTCTTGGGGTCAAGGGCGGTTAAAGCTGCGTTATAAGCTTTGTATTTGGTCCAATTGCTTTTGGCTCCTTCCGAAATTATTTCTTCGGCGATAGCTTGCAAGTCCCAATCGAGAGTGGTGTAAACTTTCAATCCGGCTTTTTCAACATAATCCTGGCCGTATTTTTCTTCCAGATATTCTTTGACATACATCACAAAGTGAGGCGCTTTCAAACCGTGGGCTTGCGGCGCCAATTTGAGTTCTTCTTTTTTGGCCGTTTCCGCTTCTTCTTCGGCAATAAAATTCAATTCCGCCATTCGGTTGAGCACCAAGCCTTGGCGATTTTTTAATTCTTCCGGATGAGAGCCGTAAGGAGAAAAATAACTTGGTGCTTGGATTACGGCGGCCAGCATCGCGCTTTCAGCCAGATTAAGATCTTTGGCGTGTTTGTTGAAATAAGTTTGAGCGGCCGCCTCAATACCGTAAGCGTTCGAGCCGAAGGGTATTTCATTGAGATAAAAATTCAATATTTCGTCTTTTGAGTATTTTGTTTCCAAGATGATCGCCAACACCGCTTCTTTTATCTTCCGGCTGATTTTTTTCTCGGAAGTCAGCATTGATTTTTTAATGAATTGCTGGGTAATGGTGGAGCCTCCTTGGGCCGTGCTTCGGCCCAGAACGTCATAAATAAAAGCGCGGGCGATGCCTTTGAAGTCAAGCCCGTGATGTTTGTAGAAATTGGAATCTTCCGCGGCCAGAACGGCGTTTTTGGAGAATTGGGAAATTTGATCCAAGGCGACTACGGTCCTTTTTTCTTCGCCATGAATGTCATAAAGGATGACCTGGCCGGTCCGATCATATATTTTCGTGGATTCGGTCACTTGGCGTTCGCTGACCCTCGAAGGATCCGGCAAATCCTTGGCAAAATAAATGAACATTCCCAATCCGCAAAAAAACGCGCCAAAAAAAATCCAGGCGATTGAGCGGCCGAGTTTTTTGATATTTTCTTTGACTCCCGGAACAGTTCTTTTTTGGGGCTGATAGAATTTGGGAAGCATCTTTTTTATTCTGGCACACAAAAAGATTTTTTTCAATCATTAAAAAATCCCTCGCAAACACGGGGATTTTTTAATGATTGAGTTTATTCCTCGGACTCCTCGTCTATCAAGTCGTCGTCGGGTTCCGCTGTTTCTTTTTCCGCGCCTTCTTCTTCCAATTCATCGTCCAAATCGGCTTCTTCGCCCAAATTATCGTCGGCTTGGTATAAATCGTCTTTCATAAAAAATAAAAATCGCTTATTTGGTTTTTTATTTCGACCTTTGAGGAGAGAAATTATTATTCCACGTTATTCTATTTGATTGCCTTTGGGCTGTCAACCCCTCACCTATAAAGAAAATTTTAAAACTAACCTAAATAACTAATTTTTATATTCTTTTAATATTTTTTTCTCTCATCTAATAATTATCTTGAACAAGATTTGTCTTTCTTCATAGGTGAGGGGTCAAGCCCCTTTTTGGCGACGGAAAGCAAAGACAGGGAATGGGCGCAGCAGATGGCCAGAGCCAAAGCATCAGCCGCGTCATCGGGCTTGGGAATTTCTTTAAGGCGCAGAAAATTTCTGACCATTTCCTGAATCTGTTTTTTCTCGGCCCGGCCATAACCCGTCAAAGCTTGCTTGACTTGAAGAGGCGTGAATTCAAAAACTTGGGCGTTGCTTTGAGCCGCGGCCAATAAGATGACGCCCCTCGCTTGACTGACTTTGACCGCGGTTGTTTG
>Ga0172379_10001769_pt1 | contig 41368 bp, 8 predicted proteins | sample GrowelOW334metaG_FD_119756 | JGI IMG/M metagenome (GOLD analysis project Ga0172379, IMG submission 119756) | Groundwater microbial communities from an aquifer near a municipal landfill in Southern Ontario, Canada - Groundwater well OW334 metaG | ecosystem: Environmental > Aquatic > Deep... | reverse complement strand
TGTCGCCGGGAAGAGGCTCAGTGCCAGCTCCACCGCAATCCTGGGGGCAGTTCCCGGACGTCTCGCCGGGTTCCTCGCAAGCGCCATTTCCGCAGACGTCACTGTCGCCGGGAAGAGGCTCAGAGGGAATATCCGACGGAGGCTCTGCGGGAGGTGTCGTTGTCGGGCATCCTGCATCGGGAGGGGTCTTCGTACAATCCGGTACAGAGGGTTGTGATGAAGTGCTCCCAAATGACTGACAGTGATAGGAACCCAATCCCCCCGTACACCACGAATCACTCGGGCACTTGCCGGAGCAGTTGCCGCCGCAGGAAGTACATGTGTCCGGAACGCAATACCACGTCCCTCCAGAATTCATACAATGTGAATTCTCCGGACAGGCATTGGCGCAAGTGGTCTGTCCACTTGGGAGACAGCCCCATATTCCTCCTCCGTAATCCGTACAGGTCCCTTCGCAGGAAGAAGGATCACAGGAAATCTCCGCCACCCCATTCACTTCGTCTGGCGTGTTTCCCCCGTCCTCCTCTCCGTCGCCACCCTCATCCAGCGACCATTCTTCCACATCGGCCGCACCCGTGTCACCACCCGTCGCGCCTGCATTACCGTTGTCGCCTCCGGCATCTCCGCCATTTCCGGAATCCAATCCCGTGTTTTCAGCGCCACCACCCGTATTGTCGTTTCCTCCTCCCGTGTCTTCGGAACCGCCAAAAAAGGAATCCCACCAGGAACCCCCATCGCCTTCGTCGGTCTGCGCAAGGAAATTCCCGGATTGCGAGACGATCGCCGTCGTCACCCGCGAGAAGAACCCGCTCATGGACGTGAACAGCATCGTTCCAACGATGAGGAAACTCCTCAGCATCGGTTCCTACAATACCAAGCTCTCACTGGGTTGGCGAATTCATCTTCCTCTCCACTCCCCTCAGAATAAGAGAGTAACAGAGTAAGAGAATAAGAGGGCATCTTCGAGTAGGTCACAACCCGAATCAGCACACCCTGTTACTCTCTTATTCTCTTACTCCTTCAAGGGAAGGAACGGAGAAGAACCTCAAGATATTACTTCCGTCGCCTCCTCATCCACGCCCATCCCGCCGCAGCTCCCGCCGCCATCACAGCAACAGTCGCCGGTCCGGTCTGCTCGAGCGGCCCTGTCGTGAGAGGCCCTGTGATCACCGTGGCAACGGGCGTCGTGACGGCCGAGGGATGAACTGAAGCGACCGAAGCCGCGCCGGAAGATGCGGGCGCGGGACTTCCGGAGGACGTCGGGACGCCGTGGAAGGAACTCTGCGCCTGCCCGGCCACGCTCCCCTGGGACCTCGCAGCGGAAGAAATCGGGAGTCGCAGAGGAATGCCGGAGGACGAGACCGAGGACATTCCGGCTTCGGATGAGGCGCCGGACACAGCAGACGATGCGGAGGACTGCTGCCCCGGTTGCGGCTCCGACGATGGCATCATATTGCGGATGCAGCTGCGGGTACAACCGTCGTTCTCCATCGCATTCCCGTCGTCACACTGCTCATTGCTGTCCGTGATTCCGTCGCCGCAGCGGGGAATCATGCAGTTGGGACGACACTTGTCAGGTGCCACCGCATTCCCGGGTCCGTCGTCACACTGTTCCCCCGCATCCAGCGTCGCATTCCCGCAGAGACGGGGAATGGAGAACGAGGATGATGAGGAGTACCACGGGGGCATCTGGGAGGAAGGCCACTGGTAGGGCTGCGAGGAGACGGGTGGGATGTACGGCGACGCGGACGACTGCACGTAGGTGCCCTGGCTCCAGGCGGTGTAGGACGTCGCAGAGGAAACGGAGGAGGGCGTTGGTGAGTAGTAGCAGCGGCATCCCGCACAGTAGTAATCGGACGGGCAGGTCACCGACGTCTCACACTGCTCCCCGGACTCGATGATGTTATTGCCGCAGTGAATGCCGGAAGATGTGGAGGAAGAAACCGAAGAGGTAGAGGAAACGGTTCCACTGGAACAGATGCACGTCGTGGGACATGCGGTGCCATTGGCACAGGTGATGCCGGAATCACAATCTTCCTTGCCCGGAACGCGCATGCCGTCTCCGCAGACAGTATGGCAACTCAACGGGCCGGCCCCGTAGCACACCCACCCCTGCTCAACGACGCAGAGATCGTTGCATCCGTCGCCGGCACTCGCATTGCCGTCATCACAGGCCTCGGTGCCGGTCAGAATGCCATCGCCACAGATAGAAGCGCAGGAAGAGAGCGGGAAACCTGAGCAGTGATAGCCCGACTCGATGGCGCAAGTTGCGGAGCAACCGTCGCCGGGGATCTTGCCGCCGTCATCACACTCCTCGGCGGTGCAAGACACTTTGCCGTCGCCGCAGGAAGAGGCGATGAAGCAGCATGCCGCCGTGGAACCGGTGCCGCTGCAGCGATAACCCGACTCCACGGTACAGGCCGTGGTACATCCGTCACCGGCGGTCGCGTTGCCGTCGTCGCAGACCTCGGGAGAGATGACATAGGCATCGCCGCAGACTCCGGCACAACGGCTGGGGGCGCCTGTACAAGCGTATCCCGGCTCCTGCATGCAGAGCATGCTGCACCCGTCCCCGGCCACATTCCCGCCGTCATCACACTCCTCTCCCGCATTGACCACCCCGTTGCCGCAATTGCCGTACGGTGTGCAAGCCGAGGGCTCCGTCGTCACGTCACAGAATGTCCGGTTCTCCACGACACCGTAGGAACACCCGTCACCGGCCGCGAGATTGCCGTCATCACACTGTTCGTCCCCCGCCCTGATCCCGTCGGCGGCGATAACCTGGCAGTACGTTCCCGGCAGGCACTCCCAACCACGCTCGATCGCGCACGTGGAACTGCATCCGTCTCCAGCGACGATATTGCCGTCTTCGCAAGCTTCATCGCAGGCCCTCTTGCCGTCGCCGCAGGACGCGGTCTGATAGCAGCAGAAGGAAAGAACGCCGCCGGTGCCTGTGCAGGACCATTTGGATTCGACCTGACAGCTGGGGGAACAGCCGTCACCGGATACCTTGTTGCCATCGTCACACTGCTCGCTGCCCATCTTCATGCCATCGCCGCAAACGGAGCTGCACACGGAGAGACCGGCCGGCTGCAACGTGCAGATCCACCCCTGTTCCACAGCGCACGTGGCCGAACAGCCGTCACCCGAGGCAACGTTGTTGTCATCACAGAGTTCCGCACCTGCCTGCACGCCGTCACCGCAACTCGTGACACACGCGGAGGGCGTTCCCGTGCAGGTCCAGCCGGTTTCCTGCATGCACGCGGCGGAGCAGCCGTCGCCGAACGCCGTATTGTGATCGTCACACGTTTCCGTTCCCGTCCGGATGCCATCCCCGCAGAGGGGCACACACTGGGAAACGGATGTAATCCCGAGCCGCCACGCCGTGACGTTCATGTTGCCGGAGGACGAGGATGATGAGGCACCCGCGCAGCGGTAGCAGAAGCCCGAACACTCCGTTCCACACTCGACTGCGGGCACCGAGTGATCGAGGATGCAGGAAGGGATAAAGCTGGCACACACTTGCGTGACGGCACTCTCGTTCGCGGAGCAAGTGAGTCCGCCGGGGCAGGAGCTGCGATTCCCCTCGGAAGGCGTGAAGCAGGTGCATGTCGAAGGATTGCAGAGTTGCGACGGACTCGTGCAGGAAATACCGACTCCCATGGGCATGTCACACTGCTCCGTCCCATCGAGCCTGCCGTCCCCGCAAACGGCGATACGCGAACTCTGGGAGGATGAAGATCCCACCGACGAGAGGGATGAAGAAGATGAAGAACCGTGAGAAGGGATATCCCCGCACATCCAACCCGACTCCGTCGTGCAAGTTGCGGAGCAACCGTCACCGGACATCGTGCCATTGTCGTCACACTTCTCCGTCCCCGTCCGGATACCGTCGCCACAGACGCCGACACAGCTGCTGGGGGCTCCTGAACAGAGCCAGCCGGGTTCTTTCGTACATCCCGGCGAACAGCCATCCCCCGGAGTCTGGTTGCTGTCATCACAATCTTCCGTACCCACGACGTAGCCGTCCCCGCACGTGAAGCGGCAGATACTGGGGGAGCCGGAGCACTTCCATCCGGACTCCTGGGTGCACGTCGCGGAGCAGCCGTCGTGGATCCCCGTGTTGTGGTCGTCACACTGCTCCGACCCCACCACGATGCCATCACCGCAGAGAGAGGAGCAGACGGAGAGCAGTCCTGCGCACTCCCAACCTGTCTCAGTGGTGCAGACGGAGGAGCAACCGTCATTGTTCATCAGGTTGTGATCGTCACACTGCTCCGTACTCACTTTGATGCCGTCCCCGCAGATCGCGTGACAGCCCGAAGGTGATCCCGAGCAAATCCAGCCGGATTCCAATGCACAGCTTGCGGAGCAGCCGTCGCCGGAGACGATGTTGGAGTCATCGCACTGCTCGGCTCCCGCAAGCCTGCCGTCACTGCAAATCGTCGCGCAAACGGAGGGCGAACCTGCACAGGTCCAGCCGGTTTCCCGTGTGCAGATGGCGGAGCAGCCGTCCCCGTTTGTCGTATTGTGATCATCACACTGCTCTGTCCCCGTCTTGATGCCATCGCCGCAGCTCGTGCTGCAGAGGGAAGGCGAGTCGGAGCAGGTCCAACCGGATTCAAGTGTGCAGGACGCGGAGCAGCCGTCCCCGGCCGCCGTGTTGCCGTCGTCGCACGCCTCGTTCGCGGTTTGCACGCGATCGCCGCAGCGGGTTGCGCATTGCGAGGGAGAACCGGTGCAGTGGTATCCCGATTCCTCCGTGCAAGCCGAGCAACCGTCGCCGGACACCATATTGCCGTCGTCACACTGCTCCTCGGGAGCGACGGCACCGTCTCCGCAACCCAATTGACAGTGACTGGGGCTCCCATGGCAGGAGTACCCCTCTTCCACCGTACAGAAAGCGGAGCAACCGTCGCTTCCGGCATTGTTGTCGTCGTCACACTGTTCGAGATCACAGGAGCGCTTCCCGTCGCCGCACACATTACCGGTCCCCTTGTAGCAGCAGTCACTGGGGTTGCCCGTGCATTCCCAACTTCCCTCGAGGCGGCACGTTGAGGAACACCCGTCACCGCCGTAGGCATTGCCGTCGTCGCACTGCTCGCCCAGACACGCCAGTTTGCCGTCGCCGCACGTGCCGCTGGTGTTCTGGTAGCAGCAGGTGCTGAACGGACTGCCGCTGCATTTCCAGTACTGTTCCGCCGCACACATCTGCGAGCAACCGTCGCCGCTCCTGTAGTTCCTGTCGTCGCACTGCTCGCCGCTGCAGGAAAGGAGACCGTCGCCGCAGAGAGACGTGGACGCGCTGTAGCAGCACACGCTCGGCGTCGCGCCGCAGGAGAAGCCGGGTTCCACGGAGCAGGTGGCGCTGCATCCGTCCCCCGAGACGGCATTGTTGTCATCGCAGCTCTCTGTCCCGAGCAGCCTGCCATCGCCACAGATGGGTGCGCATGTGTCCGCCGTCCCCGATCCCGGCGTGCACGTCCAGCCGCTCTCCACCGTGCACGTGGCGGAGCAGCCGTCGTTGGTGATCTCATTGCCGTCGTCGCACGCTTCCGTATCCATCCGGATTCCGTCGCCGCACACGGGGAGACAGATGCTTGCCTCCCCCGCGCACTCCCATCCCAATTCAATGGCACAGAGATTGGAGCATCCCTCGAAACTGTTGCGGTTGCCGTCGTCACAGGGCTCCGTGCCGACGACGAGTCCGTCGCCGCACGTGGAGACACAAGCCGCCGGTTCGCCGGCGCACGTCCAGCCGGATTCGATCGTGCAGGATGCGGAGCAGCCGTCGTCATCCTCCTGGTTGCTGTCGTCGCACTGTTCGGCCCCCGCCTGGAATCCGTCTCCGCAAATCGTGCGACAGGGGCTGGGGAAGCTCGCCTCGCACGAGAATCCCCGCTCAATCATGCACGAGCCGGAGCAACCGTCACCGTCGTTATTGTCCCCGTCGTCGCACCCCTCCCCCGGATTTCCGGCTCCGTCCCCGCAGGTTTGCGCACAGACGGAGGGATCGCCGATGCAGCTCCAACGGTCCTCCACGTCGCAGCTCACGGAACAGCCGTCATCGAAGCGCACGTTGCCGTCGTCACACTCCTCGCCGGGATCGATGATGCCGTTGCCGCAGCTCTGCGTGCACAGCGACGGCTCCTCGCTGCAGGACCATCCAATCTCTCCAGTACACGAGGACGTGCAGCCATCGCCGTTCCTGGCGTTGCTGTCATCGCATTCCTCACCCGGATCGAGCCTCCCGTTGCCGCAGAGACTGGTACAGACGGTGGGGCTGCCCGTCGTGCACTCCCATCCCGATTCGAAGAGACACGTGGATGTGCACCCGTCACCGGAATTGGTGTCCCCGTCGTCACACTGCTCTCCGCTACAGGCGAGAAGGCCATCGCCGCAATTGAGCACCGGGCAGCAAAATGATGGCATCCCCGTGCAGGTCCATGCCGATTCCGTATGGCAGGTTGCGGAACAGCCGTCGCCGGAAGTTGTGTTGTTATCATCGCACGACTCTGTCCCCGCTTTTCGCCCGTCACCGCACAGTGTGGCGCACGTCGAGGGGAAGCCAGTGCACTCCCACCCGGCTTCCTCGGCACAGGAGGGGGAACAGCCGTCGCCGGACAGGGAATTCCCATCGTCACAAGTCTCTCCGGCATCCTGCAGTCTATTCCCGCAGGAATGCACGCAAATCGACGGCGTACCGGTGCAAGTCCAGCCGGATTCTTTGATGCAGGATGCGGAACAGCCGTCACCGTTGAGTGTGTTGTGATCGTCGCAAGCCTCGCCATTCTCGAATGTGCCGTTGCCGCAGGATTGCTCGCACTGGGACGGCTGACCCGTGCACACCCACCCGGATTCGGTGGCGCATTGGGAGGAGCAGCCGTCGCCGTTGACGAGGTTCCAGTCGTCGCATGCCTCCGTGCTTGTCTTGATACCGTCGCCGCAGACGGAGGGATCGCTCCAAGGAAAGGAGCTGCTATGGGAGGAGGAACTGGCCGTCGCAGTCTGGACGCAGACGGAGGGCGAGCCGGTGCACGTCCAGCCGGCTTCGACCGTTCGGATTTGTGAACAGCCGTCGCCGTTCGCATAGTTATCATCGTTGCACACGGGCAGCAGGAGCTGATACCCCGTCACGCCGGAGAGGGAGCGCAGCGCGAGCGTGCCGTCCGTCCCGGCACTCACGCTCCCGTTGCCGTCGATGTCGTACGCGCTCCCCTGCGACTGTATGAACGCCGCCATCTGCTGCGCCGTCCGGAGGCTCGCGGTCTTCAGCGGTGCCGCGGAGGAAGACGATCTGGGGCGTGACATCGGATCGATCACGGCCGCGCCGAAAGATCTGGCAATCTTCACTGACGCTGTGCCGATAGCACCCGCGCCGCCGCCCAGATACTGATTGAGAGCAATTCCGTCTGCCGCACTCTCCGTTCCATCCCCGTTGACGTCGAAATTCTGTTGTCCCGTGTAACTGGCGATAGAGGTGGGATCCGTGCGCGACGCATCCGATGCGACAACAGGCTCCCCACTAATAGATGAAGGCGTCTGGCACTCTGTCTCCGTGGCATGAGTCATACAGTAACAAGCCAACTGGCAATCACCAGAATATATCTGAATGGAGCAGAGAGATTCCGAGATGCTTGCACATGCTCTCTCCCCTGGATTCGTGCAGCACTGAACTATTTTTTCTCCACACGGATTTGGATCGAGGCACTGCGGTGACCCGTTCCACAAGCCGCTGCACTCACCCTGGGTGACAAGGTTACAAGTATCGCCCGTGCAACAAGCCCCCTTGTTCGTTACTTCGCATGGATTGGGCGATGTGCACGTATCCCCTCCTATGAACGTATGTCCCCATGATTCGCACGTTTCCTGCGTGACGAGCGCGCATTCGCCGGTCCCCCACCCGCTGCAACAGACTCTCCTGTCCGAAGAGCCACATTGAGCGGTTTCACAACTCGTGGAGCCATCCCACGTGCTGAGATCGCTCCTGCATGTATCGCCATCGGCCACGATTCTGCAACTCTCGGAGCCATCTCTGGAACAGCAGGCGCCACCGCATCCTTCATGGCTCGGTTCAGCCGCGCAACAGGCAGGAGTGGCACCCGCTGTGCAGGGATCGTTGCACCCTGCCGTAAGTTTCACCCCATTCGCGACGTAGGTGGCACTGGTGCAGCAGCCTGCATGCCCTGGTTCCGCGGCACAGCATGCCTCCGTGGGTAGATTATCCGCACAAGGATCGGACAGACAGCTGGGGTCCGCGGGATCATAGGCACAACATTCCGATGTTCCGGGCTTCGTATCGCACGGATTGCATGACCCGGTCGGGCACGCGTCCTCTTCGCACTCCCACCCGCCAAACCCGACACTGGCACATACCCATCCACTCGGACAATCATCGCCCTGGCAGGCGCCGCCGCAATGTCCGGGGGGACATTCGCAACTGTGATTGCCTTCCGCATCAGTCGTGCATTCCTGTTCATTGTAACAGGGACCCGTGCACGGACCGCTGCATACATCCATGCCCATACAAGGATCTTCCTGCGCACGGAAATTGCCGCCGATGAAGTGCGAAAGAGACGCTTCCAGCCGATTCACCCTGATCCGGATTCCCGCAACCACCTGCGACAAAGAGCCACTCGTGGCTTGCTGTCGGGACAGGAACATCCCGCCCCAATACAGGGACGCAATGATCACGGCGAGGAGAAACCCACCGAGGATCGCCGTACGTTTGAAGGAAGGGCGCAGCATCCCTCACCGTACTGTAACATGTGATACAGGAAAGCCGTATTTCAGTGTTCTTGCAGTGGAGACATTTTGTGATATTTCCATGGATCAGAATAACAGAGTAACAGAATATCAGGACGTTCTGCAGAGGCTTGGAACGTATTTTTTCTTTTCTCCAAGCCAATATCCTCTCGTAGAGAGAATGGTATCATGCGAAGACGCTCCCGGGAGCATGAGCACTCCTGGAGAATGAAAACATGGACGACTTCATGAAACTCCGCACGTCACAAGTGGCCATGGATCTCGTGGAAGAAGTGTACGGACTCTGTCATCAACTTCCACGCGAAGAACTCTATGGTCTTTCATCACAACTGAAGAATGCTGCAGCAAGCATTGTAGCGAATATCGCCGAAGGGTTCGGTCGGTACACGTATCGGGACAAAGCAAATCGGTACGTCATCGCCAGAGGCGAATGCACGGAAGTGATGGCTCGCCTCTACATCGCCGTGCGCGTTCATCTCCTCGAAACAGCAAACGTGAAGAGAGCTCTCTCGCTGTGTGTCGAAACGAAAAAACTGCTTTCCGGTTTGATTTCCTCCTGTCGAAGCCGTGAAGCTGATTCCTCTTCCTGACCCTTCTTACCCAACCCTGTTACTCTGTTATTCTCTTATTCTCTTACTCCTTCGGTGGAACAAATTGGGAAACACCTCTACTGAATAATCCTCAGGAACTCCAGGTAGCCCACCGGATCCTCGAGCCAGCGATAGAGGGGGGAACCGGAAGAATCCTGATCCTCCCAGATGAGGTGGCTGCCGATGGGGCTGAACGAGCGGTAGGAGCGATTGTAGTGCTGGAGAGAGACGACGAAGACGGAGGTCTTGGAGGGTGAGATGGCCGGGCTGAGGACGGTGCCGCGGAGCGTGAAGGTCTGCGATGTGTCCTGCGCGATGCGCGTGGGGAGAAGCCCCTGCACGAGGGAACAGGAAGCGAAGAAGGAGCCGGAGAGAACATGCTGAATGGGATACCCGGAACGGTTGAGGGGAGCACAGGGTGCGACGACGGGGGACGAGAGTGTCCCGAGGGTGAGAGAGGAGGGATCAAGCGCGATGTTGCTGGCGGTGATATTGAAGATGACGCCGGAGAGCGTGACGGTATTGAGGCCGTTCAGGCGGTTCGCGTGAGAAGCGGCGTTGATGACGAGAGATGCGAGAGAAATGTTGTCCGCGGCGAGGGGCGGAAGTTCGGTCGCGCTCTGCACCGAGGCGATCTTCGCGAAGACGGGTGTGAGGGGGGCGCCGTAAATGGGGACATTCTGCCGCGTGGGGGAGATCATGGAGGAGGACGGAGCGACGAAGATCTCGCCGGAAGCGGGAGCAACGCCGTCATTGGAAACGAGGAGGAGCTCGGTGGCATTGTCTTCCGCGGCGATGCCGTCATGGGGAAGCGTGAGGAAGAAGATGGACCGGTTCTGGGATTCCGCGTCATCGGATGCCTGAATACGGGCGGAGAGCTCGACGGGAGTGCCCGGCGAAATGGTGAATGTCTTGGATTCAAGGAACGCGCAGTACGTGGCGGTGGAATTCTCGGGGCAGTCGGCGCGGGTGGCGACAGCCACGGGGTCGGAAGCATTCGGGAGGAAGAGCTGGACCTCCCCGACGGCGGAGTGGTCCGTCTGCGTGAGGGAGTTCTCGGACCAGAGCGCGGTGAAGCGCAGCTCCCGAAGATCGATGGTGCCGTTCGTGGCCGTGAGGCGGAGGGTGAGGACGTTCTGGCTCAAGGCAGAGCCGAGGAGGAGGACGGAGCGCTGCTGAACGGATGTGACGGTGAGTGTGGGGGCGAGGGAGGGAGCGGAAGAAACAGAAGATGCTGAAGAAGATGAAGGAACGGAAGAGGAGGCGTTTGAAGAAGAAGAAGAAGAAGAAGAAGAAGAAGACGTGGAAGAGGAGGAAGAAGAGAGAGAGGATATTGAGGAAACGGAGGAGGAGGATGAGAATGCTGAAGAGGCTTGATCCGAGGAGGCAGAGGAAGAAGAAGGAGCGGAAGATGAGGATGGCTTGGGAGCACAGAGACTGGGGAAGGAGCCCGTGCAGGCCCAACCGTCTTCAATGGAGCAGAACATGGAGCAGCCGTCGCCACCGTCGCCGTTGCCATCGTCGCATTCCTCACCGCAGGAACGTTTGCCGTCACTACAAGAACCGTCGGTACCGGTGTAGCAGCAGGCACTGGGAGTGCCGGTACAGGTCCAGTTTGTCTCCTTCCCGCAACTGGCAGTGCAGCCGTCGCCGTTCTTCTTGTTCCCGTCATCGCAGTCCTCACCGAGACAGGCTTTCTTGCCGTCCGCACAGACATGGATGCTGTAGCAGCAGACACTGGGGGTGCCGGTACAGGACCAGTCCTGCTCGAATTGGCAGGTGGTAGAGCAGCCGTCATTGGAGAGGGTGTTGGCGTCGTCACACGCCTCATTGCACCCGAGGATCCCGTCTCCGCAGAGGGAGGAACCGGCGGCGCAGCAGACGGAGGGAGAACTGGAACAGGAGAACCCTTCCTCCACCGTGCAGGCGGGGGAGCAGCCGTCGCCGGCAATCAGGTTCCCATCGTCACATGGTTCCTGACCGACGACCTTGTTGTCTCCGCACTTGGGAGTACAGAGAGAGGAGCAGGAGGGGGAGGTGGTGACGGAGACGGGAACGGGGAAGAAGGAGGGAAGGAGCTGGGATAGGAGGGATGAGAAGAAGGAACGGGGAGTGGTTTGGAGAGCGGTGAGGCAGTCGAGGGCGCAGGACCAGCCGTCCTCCACGACACAAGCGTGAGAGCAGCCGTCGTTGTCATCGGTGTCGCCGTCATCACAGGCTTCACCGGCGGTCAGGACGCCATCACCGCAGACAGTGGTACAGACGGAGGGTGTGCCGGTGCAGGTGTACCCCGGTTCGGTCTCGCAGATGGAAGAACAACCGTCGCCGGGATCCGTGTCCCCGTCATCGCAGGTCTCGGGGGAGAAGGTCTTGCTGTCTCCGCAAATGGGAGTGCAAATGCTGGGAGAGCCGGAGCAGGTGTAGCCGTCCTCCACGGTGCATGTGGAGGAACAGCCGTCGCCGGAACTCTCGTCTCCATCATCGCAGGCTTCGGTGCCGCGGACGAAGCCGTCGCCGCAATCGGTGGAGCAGGCGCTGGGGAATCCCGTACAGTACCAGCCACGCTCCTGCTTGCAGGAGGCGGAACAGCCGTCATCGGAACGGGCGATGCAGAGACCGTCTCCGATGCCGGCACAGGAGGCATTGGAGGTGCAGGCGATATGGTTCTGGCACTCCTGGCCGTCGTCGCAGATCTCATTCCCGTCCTTCTGACGGTTACCGCAGGTGTGGGAGCAGGTGCTGGGTTCGCCGGAGCAGGACCAGCCGGGTTCGCCGGAGCAGCCACTGGCGCAGCCGTCGCCGGAGGCGCCGTTCTGATCATCACAGTCCTCATCACCACGAACTTTCCCGTCATTGCAGTGGGGGACGCAGCTTGAGCCGGGGCAGAAGCAGAGGAAGCCTTCCTCGATGGTGCAGGTAGAAGAACAACCATCTTCCGGAAGCGTGTTCCTGTCGTCACACGTTTCCCCTCCCCTGAGGAGACCGTCGCCGCAGAGGGGAGAGCAGGTGGAGCGGCCGACGGTGTTCTCGCTGCAGGTGTAGCCACGCTGGATGCCGCAGGAAGAGCAGCCGTCTGTGGTGATCGTATTGCCGTCATCACAGGCTTCGCCCCATTCCTTCTTCCCGTTCCCGCAGACGACGGGAGCACAGGAGGAGGCTTGGGCGGAAGAGGAGTGAGCGCTGGAGGAGTAGGGCGCGGAGGAGGAGGCGGGCGCGGAAGAGGAGGATGGTGGAGTGGAGGAGGAGCTGATTCCACAGGAGGTAACGACGAGATTGGTAATCGTGCAGGAACCTGCATTATCCCCGTAATATGAATCCCAGAAACGTGCACTCACCTTCGTGGCACCCGACGGCACTGTAAGAGAAAATTGCATCTCACCGGAATTTGTATCCGAGAGGATCGTGCCAGCGTCATTGAGGAAACGGACGGCCATGCCGCACGAAGCCATGTTGCCATTGACGTCGTACACCACGCTGCCAGCCGCTGAGAAAGCCACATTCTGCCCTTGCGAGAGCCCTTCGGCGATGATGACACCATCGGCGGCAGTCGCCGGAACGCTGACCGTGGGGAGCGAGCGCGTCGCGCAGGAGGAGCTGCTGGACGAGGATGCCGGTGGAGGAAATACGTACCCCGAGGGCGCGACCATCATCGCATCCGCGGCGACCGTTTCGCCCGAGGGATCATCCAGGTGGAGCGTAACCGTAAGAACGAGGTACGTGTTGAAGTGCGGACCGTAGGTTTCCTCGATGGTCCCGAGCTTCTTCCAGCGCCTCCCCTTGTACAGCAGCTCCGAGGAGAGCGGCGCCCGCTGGTCCACCGTGAAGGAGTAATTTTCTGGATAGGATCCCTCGTGCCCGCTGAACACCGTGTAACGTGCCGAAGGACTGAGGGAAGACGATGGCTGGTACGTCACGTACAGATCGTATGAACCTGCCTTGAGGCTGGTGGACCACGTCAGTTCTCCACTCGAACCGGTCCCAAGAATATCACTGCAGTTGAAAGCAGACGTATTCTCATGTGTCTCCCACGTAGCGTTACTCTGCCCTAACGAAGGAAGAGGGTAGTTTTGGGAATCAATACTATCGAGGATAATGGGGACATTGCCTATGCCCGGCCCGGCAGCCGCCTCGCTTGCAAGACAGTTCTTGCAGATATTGTCGTAATCACGACTGTCACAGAATGGCAGGCTGAAATCCGTTTCGCACATTTCCCCCGACGAGCGGACGTTGTCTCCGCACGTGTTCTGCACTGCACACCCAGACAGAGAATTGCTCGAACTGGAATGCGTGGGCGGCACATATCCTGGCTCCAGTTCACACAGCAACCCTCCCACGGGACCGCCGCTATTGATGATCCCCCGGTAGGGATCGCACCCCCACGTTGGTGTTTCACTCACCTCACAGTCATTCATCGACGGACTGCCTTCACTCCAGATGCACTTGTTCTGTCCGGAATACAGCCAACTCGGAACGTAAGTCACCGACTCCCCCGTAACCCAGGAGAATTCTCCATCCTGATTGAAACGACCCCCGAACCACGATTGAAAGAGGTGGTTGCCTCCGAGAGTATTCTCCTCTTCCATAGTTCCAAGAGTGACAAGATGGCCGCCAATGCTCTCACATGACCGCTCAGCACCGTCCCATGAATTCTGCGGAAGCCAGTAGTAGAGGTAGCAGTGATCCCCGACACTGAGTGTTTCCTGGGGGGACGTGCCATCGATAGAGGGAGTGGGACACGTACTCTGCGCAGTCTGGAGGGCAGGGAACGTGTTCCCCGAACCTAGCAACGACGCGACGAGGTTGCGAAGGAAGAAGAACAAGTCGAATCCACGATCCGAGGTATGGGGAGCCGAGGGAGCCTCTGGAACGGGAGAACCGAAGAGCGATCCGAGGAAATTGCCGAATGATGCCATGAAGCGGAAGCGACCGGGGGGAGCGGCTTCAGACGTGGATGCGGTGAAGTCATATCCCGCAGGGGCGATCATGACGGCATCCAGGGACATCACCGACGGCGAGAAGGGAACGGGATCCGGGACGGTACATGCGACACCACCCATGTAATCGTTGCGCACCCAGATATCTGTGTTAGTGGTTCCGTCTATCTGAGCCGTCCAAATCTTCTTCCACCAGATCCCTTGGAAGAAGACATCGGCTGGGGCATCACGCATGTCGACCGTCACTTCGTTCGGATGTACCGTCTCGCCTTGATCAAACATGGTCCACGACTCTCCGAGCGTCCACCATGTCTTCGCCGCCATGCCGGCACCTCCCTGATATGCCGCATACACATCGTACATTCCCGGAACGAGGGAGCCCGTGAAACCAAACGGAGCGGCAACGCTCCACCCGAAATAACAATAACAACAGCAGTAGCCGTAGCAGCTCAGTTGTGAATTGCAGATAATATCCTCCGAGCTCTTGGTACAGGAAAGCGTGGTTCTGGCACAATCGTGTGCCGAAGGGTCCTCGATCGTATCCTGAGGATTGATGTTCCCCGCATGCGTGTAGAACATACCGTCGACATCCCTGATGAAAGGCCGATCGCCCATCCCCACGAGTCCCGAAGCGGCAGACACAGCATGACAGTTGACGCAAATATTTCCCGGACCCGCCTGCAGATCGGTCTCACACTCTTCCAGCGGAGACAGACTGTAATCCCCGCACACGGAGGGGATGCATCGTGAGAAAGCGCCGCACCATTCGTCGGGACCGCAGGCGCCTCCACCGGACCAATCCGAGCGATCGTACGTATTCTGCACACATGATTTCAGGGAAGCCGAAGGGCAGTAGCCTTCCATCGGCACACTGCTCCTCGCAGAACTGCTGGATGTCGTGCACACACACTCGCACCCCTCGCAGGAGTACCCCGCGGGCTGGCAGGCAAGACCGCTCTCGCATTCCTCTCCCCGTTGGAGAGCCGCATCTTCACAGGATACTGCACTTGCTGAACCGCCCCGGAGTCTCCCCATGTCCGTGCCGTCGGCCGTGAGGGCCGCACCGATGAGGTAGGTGCAGCTCGCAGAGGCAGTGGCAGCTGATTCCACACGAATCCCCTGTGGTACCTGGTTCACCGATTGCTGCTGGAGCTGCGCAGATTGCAGCACACACTCATCGCAGTTCCCATTGCCGGTCCAGTACGTCAGCTGCAGCAGCCTCTTCTCTCCGGGGGCGAGGGACACGGTACAGGTCGTGTCTTCCGCACTCGTACCGGTGCAGCCTGCCGGAGCGGACAAGAGGTAGATCTCATTCGTGGTGGCCGTGAAGCTGCAGGTTTTCCCGGATGCTTCGAGACCGAAAGAGAAGTGTGCGTCCAACCGGACATTCGTGAGAGAAGTGTTCCCATCATTGTGCACGATGAAATCGATGGTTAACGGACTCCCCCACATTCCCGGATAGCCCACGGCGGAGAAGAAAGGGCCACCCGAGCATTCGCTCACGGAATTGGTACTGGAAGATGAGGATGAGGAGGAGGAACCGCACTGCGGCTCATACTCACAGAAGAAACCGGGGACTTTTCCGGTGCCTGACTCATGGAGTGGATTGCTGCAGGGAAAGTCGTTCCATCGGGCATCCTCTTCGCCCCAGCCCGTCCTGTTGAAGTGATTCTCCACGCAATCTTCCCCGTCGACGTTGAAGAAATTATTGTTGTCCGGTTGCTCATTCGCCCAACGATAGAACGAGGTCGTCTGTCCCGTCTGGAGCCTGTACACCCCTTCCGCGGCCCGGTCATTGATGCCGAGCCACCCTCCCCGGTCATCGAGCAGGGACACCACGGTCTGCTCCTCGAGGGACGTGACCGTCGCGAGGTGGCCGCCTTCGCTCTCGCATTTGGTCTCCGCCTGATCGTACGACACCCCGTAGCTCGAGTAGTACTTGTAGCAATTCCCTCCGGATTCGGATGCGGCCGCAGCGCCGTTTCCCGCCTGGCACACGACGGGAAGAGGGCCACAGACGCTGCTGGAAGAAGATGAATAACACTGATGGAACGACCCCACATTCATGGTGCCCTGTCCGTTCACCCCCTTCACCTGCACAGGCACGTTCATGAACGGGTATCCGTAGCTGTCCATTTCAGTGCCTCCCAGCACCCCCCATCCGTCCCTCCCCCATCCGTACACGTTCCCGTTCCCGCCGAGTGCATGAGAGAAGTTTCCTCCGCCGGAAATCGTCTCGATCCCGGTGAGGTACCCCGATCCGCCGACTCCAAGGACACGCACCGGCACTGAGGAGCCGGAACCGTTTGTCGTAGCTGTGCCGTTACCGAGTGTGCCGTTCCTGTTGAAACCCCAGGCGTAGACGTCGCCATTCTCTGTGATGGCGAGCGAGTGCAGGAACCCGGCGGAAATTGCCACAGCGTTGGACGAGAGGTTGGCCTCCACCGGTGTCGCCGAGTACGCCCACACACCGTTGCCGAGCTGCCCCTCATCGCCGGCCCCCCATGCGTACACGGTCCCGTTCTCTCCGAGAGCAAGAGAGTGATACATGCCGGCGGAGACCGACGTGATGCCGGAGAGGTACCCCGATCCACCGACCCCCGGGACTCGTACAGGCAGCGCGGAACTCGATGCACTCCATGTATACACGGTCCCGTCGTTTTTGAGGGCAAGGAACGTAGTATCTCCGATGGAAATCGCCACGATTTCACTCACCCCGCTCACCTGCCGGGGGACGTTGAAATTTTGCCCCACCCTTCCGTCATGCCCCCATGTGTATACACTTCCATCGGACCCAAGAGCCATGGCGCTATTCCAGCCGAGGGAAATCTTCACGATATTCCCGAGCCCACTCACTTGCCGCGGGTTCTTGATGTCGGAATAATCTTGAAAATCCTGTCCCCACTCATACACGTTTCCATCGAGCCCGAGTGCGAGGGAGTGATGCTGGCCGGCAGCGATCGACGTGATGCCGGTGAGGTAGCCGTTCCCATTCACCCCCCGCACCCGCACGGGAGTTGAAGAATCCGTCAGCGTGCCGTTCCCGAGCTCCCCGTCCGCATTCTGTCCCATCGCGTAGACGTTCCCGTCCACATCGAGGACGAGCGCATGAGTGCCGCCGGCGGAAACGGCTGGAAAAGGACCCGGAGTGCAAGGAGAGGAGGATGCGAAGGAAGAGGAAGAGGGCAGCGAAGAGAACTGGGCAGAGGAAGAATATGCGGAGGAGGAAGATGGAAGGGAAGAGGAGGAGGGGCAGGTGAGAGGTTCGAGGGCACAGGAAGCGGAGCAGCCGTCTCCGGAAATTTTATTGTTGTCGTCGCATTGTTCCCCTGCATCCAGGTAACCGTCCCCGCAGGAAGGAACGGGAGCGTAGGGAGAACAGATTTCAATCCGGCAGAGGGAGTTGCAGCCGTCACCGGAGAGAGTGTTGCCGTCGTCGCAAGTTTCGGGGGAGATGGTCAGGCCGTCACCGCAATAACGGGCTGGAGCAGAGGATGAGAAGGGAAGCGAGGAAGAGGATGGGGGAGATGACGAGGAGGGGGCAAGAGAGGAGGAAGACGGAAGGGAAGATGAGGAGGGAGGCCGGGAAGAGGAATGAGCCGAGGAAGAAGGCTGCAGGGAGGAGGATTCCTCAGAAGAGGCGCTGCTGTTTGGGCTGGGAACGCAGTCACAGTCGTTGTTGCAATAGTAACCTGAAGTACAAATGTCGGGATTCAAACAGCAGCCTTCATCGAGAGTATGAATGCGAAGGGAGGAAGAAGCTTGCCCTGAGGAGTGAAGGGACGACGAACGGGCTCCGGAGACCTGCGCGGTGAGAAGCGTGGATGTGAGGGAAGAGCCCCCCCTCTCCCCGAGGAAGACCATCGTGAGGAGGAGGAACATCCCGAGGGAGACGGCCGGAACGAGGAGGAACCGGGGCATGAGTCCGAGCCATCGTAGCATTCCTCAGGAGCTAGCCTTCATTCGGTGCTGTTGCAGAGCAGAGGGAAAAGATTCAAGACGCAAGATTCAATCTCATTCCGGCCTCAGGAACGTCTTTTGAATCTGGAATTTCTCTCCTTCCCGTCACTCTCCGATGTACCGCAGGAACTCCACGTAACCCGTAGGATGCTCCATCCAGCGCATTACCGTCGCTCCCGGCTCGTCACTGTCCTCCCACAGGAAACGTCCGCCGGAGGGGCTGAAGGTGTTGTACTGCTTGTTGATGCGCTGCAACGACACGATGAGAAGAGAGGATGTGGAAGGAACGACGACAGGGTTCGAAACGATGCCGTGCAGAACATAGGTCATCGGTGCCCCCTCCAGAATGCGAGTGGAGAGAATCCCGGCGGCGAGCGGACAGGAAACGAAGAAGGAGCCGGAGACCGGGTCGGGGATGGGGATGCCGGCACTGTCCACCGCCGTGCAGGGAACCGTGAGGGACGGCGCTCCGGTCTCAGACAGGGAGAAATCCTGGGACGAAAGCGTCACATTCGTCGCCGTGACGTTGAAAATCATGCCGGAGAGCACGGCGGGAGACGATGCATCGCTCGCCGTGACGGAAACCTCGCACGCAGCAATCTCGAGAGGACCGGCCTGGAGAGAAGCCGGAGCTGGAGCGGTGACATTGCGAAGAGAGATGATCTTCGAGAGAACGGGGGACTGCGGCGAACCGTAGATCGGCACATTGCGGAAAGTCGGTCCGATGAGACTCTCCCGCGGGGCGATGAAAATCTCGCCGCCCGCGTGGGCTTGTCCGTCATGGAGTGAGAGTGACAATCCGCTGTTTACCCCCCGGGCGGCGACACCGTCGGCGGGGAGCGTGAGGAAGAAGACTGTCGTCGCATCTCCCCTCTCGCGTCCGTTCGTCGCCAGAATGCGCGCAGAGAGCTCCAGTGTCCGACCTGCGGGAATGACGAGGCCTCCGGACGGAATATCCGCGCAGAAAGAGGCGCTGTCGTCCTCGCAAATGCCTCGTGCCGCCACCGTGAGCGGCTCGCTCTCGTCTTCGAGGAAGAGGAGGACCTGCCCCGCAGCCGCATGATCGGTCACCGGAGTGCTGCCGGAGTACCAGAGAGCCGTGAAGCGCAGCTCCCGCACCTCCACGTCATCGCCGACTGCCTTGAAGCGCAGCGAGAGCGCGGGTTGCTCAGCCAGAGTTCCGGCGAGGAGCTGCTGGGCAGAGAGGGCGTTTGGCGTGACTGTGAGAGAGACGGCAGAGGAAGCCGACGAGGGGGAAGAAGAACTGGCCTGCAGGTGGATCGAACTGGAAGATGCTCGAGCGGAACTGGAGGAAGAAGCGACGATAGAGGAAGACTGTGCCGAAGATGACCATGTGCTGCTGCTCGCTCCAAGAGAGCTCGACGAGAGAGAGGAGCCGGCTGTCCCGGCCACGGATGCCACAGAGGACGATGCGGCAAGGGACGACGAATGCGAAGAGGAAGAGGGTTTGGAGGAAGAAGAAGGTTTGGAGGAGGAAGACGACTGGAGCTCGATCGTGCACGTCGGAGAGCAGCCGTCGCCGGGCAGGACGTTGCCGTCGTCGCAGGCTTCCGATCCCACCATGATATCGTCACCGCAGAAGGGGGAGCACGTGCTGGGACAGGGAAGCGGCGAGGATTGCTGCTGCACGGCCAGGGAAAGAAGAGAGGAGAAGAGGGACCACAGGCTCCATGTGGAAGAAGTGTCGCTCGCGCAGGGTGAAGTGCACACCCATCCGTTTTCCACCACGCAGGCGTACGAACAGCCGTCACCGCTCTGGAGATTTGAGTCGTCGCAGGCCTCACTCCCGAGCACGAAACCATCGCCGCACACCGGCGTGCAGTGCGCGGGGGATCCGATGCACGTCCATCCCGTCTCCACCGTGCAGAAGGGGGAACAGCCGTCGTCGCCGGTATTGCCTCCGTCATCACACTGCTCCGACATGCAGGAGCGTTCCCCGTCGCCGCAGCTCCCTCCGGCACCGGTGTAACAGCAATCTGAGGGGAAACCGGCTGCACATTCCCAATTGGATTCGATCTGACATGTGGCGGAACAGCCGTCACCGGAGTCAGTGTTCTTATCGTCGCACACCTCCCCCATACAGGCCGGATACCCGTCACCGCAGAGGGAAACTTTGTAGCAGCAATCACTCCGGGGCAGGCCATCGCACTTCCAGTTGGATTCGACTCTGCACGCGGACGTGCAGCCGTCACCGGAGACGACATTGCCGTCGTCGCACTGTTCACCCGTACATGCCACGAAACCGTCTCCGCAGAACCGCTCGTTGAAGCAGCAGATGCTGGGCAGCGCCCCGCACGTAAACCCTTCCTCGACCACGCACGTGGAGGAGCAGCCGTCACCGGAGCTATCGTTCTCGTCGTCACATTCCTCGTCTCCGAGAATGACACCGTCGCCGCACACCGGTGAGCAGATCGTCGGTCCTCCTGGTTCATCGAAGCACTCCCATCCCGACTCCACGACACATGAGGAGGAGCAGCCGTCACCGGAGACGATGTTGTCATCGTCGCAGGATTCCGCCCCCGCCGTCTTGCCATCCCCGCAGACCGCATGACACGCGCTCGGAGTGCCTGCGCAGGTGAACCCCGTCTCGATCGTGCAAAGTGCGGAGCAGCCGTCACCGGAGACGACATTGCTATCGTCGCACTGCTCCGTCCCGGCCTTTCTCCCATCTCCGCATACCGGCGTGCAGTGTGAAGGGGAGCCCAGACAGACGAAGCCCGTCTCGACCGCGCACAGCGGGGAACAGCCGTCGCCGGATACTGTATTGCTGTCGTCGCAACGTTCCGGCCCGACCATGCGTCCGTCGCCGCAGACGGTGATGCAGGTGCTCTTGGTGCCCGTCTTCCCCATGCAGGTCCAACCGGTCTCGACGCCACAGACGGGGCTGCATCCATCCTGAGAATCTGTATTCCCGTCATCACAGGACTCGGTTCCCATCTTCAGGCCATCCCCACACACGATGGAACAGTGGGAAGGAGTGCCGGTACACGTGTACCCGGCCTCGACGGCGCAGGAGGCGGAGCAGCCGTCGCCGGAGTCCAGATCGTCGTCATCGCATCCTTCCGCACCGGCGGGAATCCCGTCGCCGCACGTCGTACTGCAGCCCGAAGGAATCCCGATGCACTGCCACCCGCTCTCGACTCTGCAGACCGACGAACAGCCGTCGAGAGCCTCGGTATTCCAGTCGTCGCAGGTCTCTCCTGTATCCGATCGCCCGTTCCCGCAGGTCTGTTCACACATGCTCGGACTGCCGGAACACGTCCACCCCTGATCAATGGTGCAAGCTGGCGAGCAACCGTCATCCGCGTACTGATCGCCGTCATCGCACTGCTCCGCACCGGCCTTGATGCCGTCACCGCACGCCCCCGCGAAACACCTGGAAGGCTGGCAGGAACACATGTAGCCCGCTTCCGTCATGCAGGTCGCGGAACAGCCGTCGCCGGAGGCCTTGTTCCCGTCATCACACTGCTCGCCGCCCGCCTTGAGCCCGTCGCCGCAGACGGGAGAGCAGGTATTGGGCGACACGGACGTATTGCATGAATAGCCGCGTTCAATACTGCAGGTATTCGAACAGCCGTCGCCGGAAACCAGATCGCCATCGTCGCAACGCTCCGTGCCCGTCTTCACCCCGTCCCCGCAACGTGGCATGCACTTCGAGGGAGAACAACTGCACAGGTACCCGGACTCGAAAGCACAGGAGGCGGAGCAGCCGTCGCCGGAAATCGTGTTGCTGTCGTCACACTGCTCCGTACCCGTGATGGCGCCGTCGCCGCAGCGGACGCCGGAGGAACTGCTGCGGGCAGAGGAGGAGAAAGGAAGAGAGGAACTGCGGGCTGAGGAGGAGGCTGGAGCGGAGGAGGAAGCGACAGCAGCAATCGTACAGCAGCATTCGTTCGATTGAAGTTCCTCCGAGAGATCCCCCCACGTCATCGAGCAGTCGTAGTGGAAGTCGAAGCCATCCTGGGTCAACCACTCCCCTCCGGTGAACGTCTCTACCGTCCCCTCAACCGGCTCGCACTGATTCTCAGAGCACACCTTCCCACGGGCAGCACACTCCTGCTGACAATTGGTCCAGGAGATATGTGGAGGACCCACGACGGTCCAGCTTCCGGAATACTGCGAACTGCTGCTGGTTTTGCATCGAATACAGGATCCCATGCACCCCGCGACTCCGCATGATCCATTCGTCTCGAGTGTACAGTTGGGAGGACTCGCGGCCGCACATTGCCCTCCGATTTCCATGGCGGTGCAGGAGTAGCCGGAGGGGCAAGGGGTCGTGAGGGAAGAAGCCTGCGCGGAAGAAGAAAATACCGCGTAGGCAACAGGCTGAATCATGACCGCATCCGCTCCCATCTGCAGGATCGCGGAGTCTCGGTTGCGAAGCACGATCTTGACCGGCTGGGAGATGGAGTTCTCAGTGATCGTGGCGGCCCCCAGGTATTTCCACTTTGACCCCTCGAAGGAGAGATCATTCGGAGCGACTTGTTGATTGCAGTGGAATGTCGACAGGACCGTTGACCCCACCATGACGTCGTAATCCACGGAGGAGCTGGGCGTGTGGGAATTCATCGAGAAGTACGTCGGGTACGTCGTGTAGAACTCGTACGTGCCGGCGCGCTTGATCTGGAATTGCCACTGGAACCGCGGCACCCCGACGTTGCTCTTCTCCAGTTGCGTGTAACTGCAGTGAAACCTGGCCGATTGCTCCGTTGACCAGCTCGCGCCGTTCAGTTCCTCGACCGACGAGATGCAGCCGTCAAAACGCTGGTAGTCATCCAGCACCATGGGCTGCATCCCTTCTCCTGGAATCGACACGGAAGCGCAGTTGACACAGGACGAACCCGAGGGAGTCTGCGCATCCGATTCACACTGCTCCCCGTCCTCGATCGTCGCATTGCCGCAACTCTGCGGGATGCACTCCCCGGCTCCGCACCAGGCATTCGAACCGCATGTCGACGGACACCCACTATTGCCACAGCTTGAGGCAGTGCCACAGTAATCCGCGGGGGAGGGGGCGGAGGAGGATGCGGTTGTAATGAGGACGGGATTGCCGCACGTATAGCAATTGCCGTAACACCCTCCCAACCCGTTCTTCGCCTGCGCATCCCCGCAAAAATTCCCGTCTGGCTGGCAATCTTCCAGGGTGCCCGAGTACCCCTGGCAGTTCTGACAGCCCTGCTCGAGATCGCATATCCCTCCATTCGGACACGTAATCCAGTTTGGGTAGGAAATGCAGGCCGCAACGGAAGATGCGTTCGCCCCGCCCGTACACGTGCACTTGCTGGTGTTACACGTCCCCTTGTTCCTGCAGGGATCGGCGAACCAAGTGAGACTCGGTTCGCACGTCTCTCCGGGATCAAGTTTCCAGTTACCGCACGTATTCCTCGGTGGCGTGGGAGCAGGAATCCCCCCTCCTGCAGCTCCAATGAGTGACGACGGCTGATACCTGAGGAAGGAAAAGAATGGTGCGAAGAAGGATCGCACGGAGTCCCAGAAGTGAAATCCTTGCGCTTCAGAAGCTGCAGGAATGACCTGCTGCGGGAGGAGGGATCCCAGGAGAGAGACATCTGCATCGGCCACCTGCGGTGTCTCTCCGGGAAGAACTGACACCGGGCACGTGATGGGAATGCCTCCCTGCTTGCACACCGATGGCGAGCACTTGCACTCCCAGTCGTCCTCGACGATGCAGTACGTACCGTTGCATCCGTCACCTGATGCTGCATCTCCGTCATCACACTCCTCGTACGGATCGATGACGCCGTTGCCGCAGAGGCCGTTGCCCTGGAGAGACACCCCGGAAGTATTGATGTATGTTCCGAAGTTTCCGTGGATCAGGAACGACGAATAGAGTTTGACGGAGGGCGCGAACGGAAATGTCGCCGTCTGGAATGTCAGGATAATGGTTCGCTTCTGGTAGGACTGGAACGAGAGCGTGCAGACGGCATCCAGTCCCTTCTGGACGCACCCCTGCGTCGAGGCAGTGGGATCGAGCACGAACGCCCCGTTCGGGGGGAGGAAGGGGACGTCGAAGCGAAAACGGCCTCTGATCTCCACGTTCTGCTTCTCATAGGCGACCTTGTTGGAGACGGAAAGCGTGTACTTCAACGTCGTACCCCACATGCCCGCGCCGTACTCCACTTTGGCGTTGCTGATCGTGAAATCCGTCACGAAAGAGGGCGTGGATGACCTGTTGTTCAGCCACCCGCCGCGCTGCTGGCATGAGGGGGAGGGATCTGTCGCGCGGTACTCGCGCCCAGGCTCCTGCAAACAATACTGAGAACAACCGTCACAGACACGCGTATTGCCGTCATCGCACTGCTCGGAAGCGTCCACGACTCCGTTCCCGCACGTGTTCACGGAACTTGAGGATCGTGCAGACGATGACTGACCGCACTGCCACTGCTCTGCGACGCAGTACGATGAGCACCCGTCGCCATTTCTCGTATTGCCGTCATCGCACTGCTCGGCAGCATCTTGAATCCCGTCGCCACACACGACGGCCGGGAAAGAGGACGTGCAGGCAAGAGAAGAGGAGCTGACACGGGAAGACGAGCGGGCGCTGGAGGAGGAACAGACGACCTGGCAGATCTGGCACCCCATACTATTCGTGCAGAGAACCTCGCATCCGGAAGGTGCCGTCGGGATTCCCGGACAGGAGGAGCTTCTTTTCGAGGAGGAGCTGAGAGAAGAGGAACGAAGGCTCGAGCTCTGCGGCACCGACGAAGGATGCGCGGAAGAGGAGACAGGGGAACTGGAAGAATCACCGAAGATGGGGACACACTCGCAGAAACTGTTGCACTCATCTCCCTCGTATGGACACGGGCTTCCGGGGTATTCGAAATCACACTCTTCCCCTTCTTCCGCCTGCAGGTAACCGTCGCCACAATGCTCCCCTGCCGCATACGCCCCGATGGGTTGCCGCTCGCGGAGAACAACGACCGTCAGGATGAGAAACATCCCGACGAACGTGGCCGCCATCTGAGAGCGTCGCTGCATCTTCCCTCCACTGTATCACACAGCCGAAGCATCCATGTGTTGCAGCGTCGTGAGAATATGAGCATATGAAACTTTTTTAGCGCTTCCTCCTCCGCATCCACATCCATCCTGCGGCAGCCCCCGCAGCCATTACAACAATGGTGGCGGGACCGGTCTGCTCCAGGGGAGCCGCGGCATGCGCCAGCGGGAGCGGAATGACAGACGCCCAGGAGAAGGATGGCACCGGTGCGGAAGATGACGCGGGAACGACTGGAGCGACGGGGGCACCCGAAGAAACCGCGGGCACTGACGCGGCCGGAACGGACGTCTGTGTCCCTGTTGCCACCTGCTGCGGCATGCTGGATACGACGCCCCAGACCCACCAGGGCAACGGAAGAACGTAAGGAGCTGTGGAAGAAGCGCTGCCTCCTGAAGCGCCGCCCGCGGCAGAAGCGGAAACAGAAGCGCTGCTTGGAGAAGTACCTGTTGCTCCACCTGTCGATGAAGCGACGGACGCAGAGGATGCACCGGGCAAAGGCGCAGAAGACGCGTCGGGCGAGACGATGGATGCAGATGACGACTCGGTCGGTACCCCTCCGGACGATGTCTCTCCTGTCCATGCTTCCGATGAGGAATCTCCAACCCAGGAGTCGGATGAGGCGCCTCCGGTCCATGACTCCGATGATGCCTCTCCCGTCCAGTATTCAGAAGACGACTCATCAACCCCGTACTCGGAGGAGGATTCATCGATCCACGTCTCTTCGGAGGAAGTCGACCAACCTTCGGAAGCCGTTGTTGCAGACGATCCCCCGTACGGATTGGTGTAGGTGGAGGTCGCCCATTCCAGGCGGCACGTGGCGGAACAGCCGTCGCCGTCACTCGTGTTCGAGTCGTCACACTGCTCGTTGCCGTCCTTCAACCCGTCGCCGCAGTGCGGCAACTTGCATGTGAGGCGGCATAAATTGGCCACATTGGCATTGCGTGCACCGTCGTCACACTCTTCGGCTTCATCCTTTATGCCGTCACCGCAGTAGGCGATGCTGCAGTTCGTGCGACAGGCATTGGCCACGGCATCCGTGTTCTCCGCGCCGTCATCGCACTGCTCCCCCGGATCGAGGATGCCGTCACCGCAACTGGGAAGCACGCACTCGGCGTGGCAGTACGGATCAGTGGCGGTGCGCGTAACCGTGCTTCCGGACGCGGTGAGCTCAATGCCTTTGTCACATTGCTCCGTGGCATCCTGGATGTCGTCACCGCACATGGGCAACTTGCAGGTGGTCCGACAGTGATCCGCGACGTTCGCGTTCGCGCCTCCGTTGTCGCACTCTTCCCCGCCATCCAGGACTCCATCACCGCAGTACGCTGCCCTACAATCCGTGCGACAGGCAGTGGACGCGGTATCCGAATTGGCAACGCCCGCATCGCACTGCTCGCCGTTATCCACCACAGTGTCGCCGCAGACAGGCAGCGTGCAACGCGTGCGACACATATTGGCTTCGGTATCGGAATTCCTCACCCCCTGATCGCACGCCTCGCCGGTATCCGCTGCTCCGTCGCCGCAACGGGGGTTCTTGCAGTCAAGACGACAGGCATTGGCGACCGTGTTGGAGTTCTGTGCACCGTTGTCGCACTGCTCTGTTCCATTCACAATCCCGTCACCGCACACCGGGAGCACGCACGTGGTCCTGCAGGTACCGGTCTCACTGTTGGCGACACCCTCATCACACCCCTCGCCAGCATCCTTCACGCCGTCCCCGCAGCGGGCCGGCACGCAATTCGTGCGGCAGGCGTTGGCGACCGTATTGGAGTTCTGTGTGCCGTTATCGCAGGTCTCTCCTGCATCCAGCACCCCGTCACCGCAGTGCGCATTGCTGCAGTTCGTGCGGCAGGCACCGGGGATCGTGTCGGAATTCTGTGCACCGTTATCACACTGCTCAGGGGAATCCACATGGCCATCCCCACAGTGAGGAAGCATGCAATTGCTGCGGCAGGCGCCGGTATCGGAATTGGCTCCGTCGAGGTCACACTGCTCGCCCAGATCGATCACATTGTCGCCGCAACGGGGAAGGACACATGTGGTACGACAGGCATTGGCTGTCGTGTTGGAGTTCTGCGCACCGGTATCGCACGCCTCGCCCGTGTCGAGGACGCCGTCACCGCAGTGCGCATTGCTGCAATCCGTACGGCAGGCACCGGGGATCGTGTCGGAGTTCTGCGCGCCGTTGTCGCACATCTCATCCGTATCCCTGATGCCGTCTCCACAGACAGTCTCCGTGCAATTCAACCGGCAGTCCTCCTGATCGTCATTCTCCGGACCGAGATCACACTGCTCCCCGCTATCCTCCACGCCGTCCCCGCAGGACGCGACCACACACGTGGTACGGCAGGCATTGGCGGTGGTATTGGAATTCTGTGCGCCGTTGTCGCAGGCCTCCCCCGCATCCAGCACCCCGTCGCCGCAGTGCGCATTCGTACAATCCAAACGGCAGGCGTTGGTCACCGTGTTGGAATTCTGTGCGCCGTTGTCGCACTCTTCATTCGTATCCTTCACCCCGTCGCCGCAGCGGGGAATCGTACAGTTGGGTCTGCAGGTGCCTGTCTCGCTGTTCTCTTCGCCTTCATCACACTGCTCCACTGCGTCCTTCACGCCGTCGCCGCAGAAGGCAGCCACGCAGGTGGTACGACAGGCATTGGCCGTGGTGTTGGAGTTCCTGCTGCCGTTGTCGCACGTCTCCCCCGCATCGATCACACTGTCGCCACAAGCGGGATTTGAGCAGTCCACCCGACAAGCATTGGGCGTCGTGTCGGAATTGGCCGGACCGGCATCGCACTCCTCATTCCCATCCGTCACGCTGTCACCGCATCGCGCCGGTGTGCAGTCCATCCGACAGGCATTGGCCGTAGTGTTGGAATTGGCCAACCCCTGGTCGCACGTCTCCCCGGTATCCACGACACCGTCGCCGCAGTGCGCGGGTAAGCAATCCAAACGACAGGCATTGGCCGTGGTGTTGGAATTCTGTGCGCCGTTGTCGCACGTCTCTCCCGCATCCAGCGTTCCGTCGCTGCAATGCGGCACCATGCAGTTGGTACGGCAGTGATCGGGCTGCTGGTTGTCGTTCTGCAGACCGGTATCACACTGCTCGTCACTGTCCCAGACGCCATCACCGCAGGAGTGATTCCTGCAGTTCGTCCGACAAGCGTCCTGTACGGTATCGGAATTCCCGGGCCCGTCATCGCACTGCTCGCCACCCACCTTGATCCCGTCCCCACACCCCGTCTGACACTGGCTCACAGGTTTGCCATCCTGCACCACCGCTTCACAGCTCCAGCCCTGCTCCACCTGACAGTTCTTCGAGCAGCCGTCGCCGTCGGAATTGTTCCCGTCATCACACGGTTCGATCGTCGTCACACAGTAGCCGTCTCCGCAGTCCGTCAGGCACCTGCTTGGTTCGCCGGAGCACGTCCAACCCGGCTCCACGCTGCACGTGGAACATCCGTCACCGGATATTGCGTTCTTGTCGTCACACTGCTCGGTCCCGAGGATCTTGCCATCACCGCAGATCGTCGCGCACACCGAGGGAGACCCGCTGCACACCCACCCCGTCTCCTCCTCACACACATCCGAGCAGCCATCATCACTGTCTGCATTGTCATCATCGCACTCTTCAGCCCCGGCAATGATGCCGTCCCCGCAGTCCGTCAGACATTCGGAAGGGGATCCGCTGCACTCCCACCCGCTCTCCACCGTACACGTAGCGGAGCAGCCATCGTGAGCGACGGTATTGCCGTCATCACACTCCTCGGTTCCGTTCTTCACGTTGTCACCGCAGGCTGCGGCAGCGGAAGACGATGACTGGGTAACGTGCTGGCACGTATTGTTTTCGCATGTATCAATCGTCGAAGCATTCCCATCATCACACGCAGCGGCATCATTGCAGCACCCCTGCTGCGCCACGTGCTGGCAAGCACCGCTGACATTGCAGATATCCTCCGTGCACACGTTGGCATCGTCACACTGACTGTTGGCATTGCAGCAGCCGCTGCTCAGCAGGTGCTGGCAGTAATTGGTTCCCGTCCCGATGATGCAGTTGTCTTCGGTACAGGCGTTGTTGTCGTTGCAATCCGCTTTCACGGAGCAGCAGGACGCCTCGGAGGAATGCTGACATTCTCCACTGCTGCAAACGTCGTCCGTACAAATGTTGGAATCATTGCAATCCGAGTCATCGGAGCACCCCTGACCGGAGGAATTGGCCGCACTGGAGGATGCGTTGACCCAGACGCACACTCCGTCGCCGCACACATTGTTGGGAGGCAGACACGGCAGGTACAGGAACGAGGGGACATCGTTGGAACAGTAGAACTCGGTCAGCTGGTTCCCCTGGCAGATATCTTCATGCTCGTCAGTCGTCGTTCCGTTCCCCTCCCCTCCCACCTGCTCCAGGTACGTTCGGCCCTTCCTGTTTTGGACCACTCCATTGTCCGTATCGTGGCAGACAAACTGCGGTGCGATGCTGCTCCCACCACCTCCGCTGCTGCCTCCACCACCACTACTGCCCCCGCCTCCGCTGCTGTCATTTCCGCCACTGCTCCCACCGCCTCCGCTGCTGCCTCCACCACCGCTGCTGTTGCTGCATCCGGCACCATCACAGGGTGAACTTCCGTTGGATGACTGTTCTACTTGGCAGGTAGCGGAGCATCCGTCACCGCTCGTTGTATTGCTGTCATCACAGTATTCGCCCAATTCGATGTACCCGTCACCGCACCTCTGTTCGACAATGCCGTTGGTACAGTAACAGTAGGGCGGATTGTTCCATGACTGTGTGGAAATGAGGCACGTGTTCCCCCTTCCGCATCCCGATGTGGTATCACATTGATCTCCACCGTACGTTTTGCTGCACCCGGCGAATGGTCCCGCGTCCACGCAGGCGCTGCAATCACCCTTGCACATCTTCCCCGAGGGGCAGTTGGAATACGAAGTATCGCAGACCTCTCCCCACTGCATGATTGCATCACCGCAGATGCGAGGGCAATCACAGGCCTCGTAGCCATTACTCTCGGCACAGGTGTAACCGCCGTACGTATCGGACTGATAGCAGCCTGTTGCATCCGGTAAACCCTTGCAGGCGTCACACCCGATACTCGTGCAGAGAGAGCAATCCATCGGTACCTCCCCCCGGAGAGCACCGGGACGTACGCGGTGAACGATGTCCACGGACAGACTGGTCGCCAGCATGACCGAGACGAGGATGAGCCCCATGAGAATCGCCTTCAATTGCAGTTGCGGGTTCATGAAATCATGGCTTGCGCCTGCGACGGATCCACGCCCAGCCCGCGGCGGCGCCCGCGGCCATTACGGCAACGGTGGCGGGACCGGTCTGATTGAGCGGACGATTGGAGAGCGGCAGCCTCACGATCGACGCGACTGGCGACGGCGGGAGCGGGGAGGAGGAGGGGGCGGGAGCGGCGGTCTTGCCACCTGAGGAGACAGACGGAGACGCAGGGAGAACCCCCTGTGCGGAGGAGTAGCTCTGCGTGGCGGGGAGCCATGGCACCGCGGAGGAAGGCTGTACCGTGAGAGAGGAAGAAGCTGATTGCGTCAGAGGCTGCTGCGACGAGGGAGTAGATGCTGCCATGGAAGAGCCGGCTGGAGAGGACATGGATCCTGCAGCCGGAGATGACACCCCCATGGATCCCCCTCCTGTTTGCGAATGCACGCTGAAGGGCGAAATGAGGCAGACGAAAGAGCATCCGTCGCCATCGATCGTGTTGCCGTCGTCACACTGCTCGCTCGCGTCCACGATGCCGTCACCGCACCGTGGCTTCGTGCAGTTGGTCCGACAGCGATCCGCCGTGTTCGCATTGTTTGCGCCGTCGTCGCAGGCTTCGCTTCCGTCGATGAGTCCGTTGCCGCAGAACGGCCACTGCGGGTAGAGGAGCGGAGAGTACGCACCACTGGGCGACGAGGATGCCGCTTGAGGCGTCGATGTCGACGCCGGTACCGTGTAGCTGCCGGATGGGTAGGTGTAACTCGGCCCCCTGCTCACAATCGTCTGGCGCGGGCTGCAGCCGCAACGGACGCAGATGTAGTCATTGCCGCACTCCGCATCCGACTCGCATCCCTCGCCGCTGTCGTGGATGCCGTCACCGCAGATGGGCAACTGGCAGTTCTTGCGGCACTGGTCGGGCTGATCGGCATTCTGAATCCCGCTGTCGCACTGCTCCCCGGAATCGATGACGCTGTCACCGCAGTAAGGCAGCGTGCAGTCGGGGCGACAGGTGTCCGGCGTGTTCGCATTCACGTACCCGTCGTCACACGCTTCACCGGATTCCACGAGACCGTTGCCGCAAACCAGACTTGTGCTCCCGGCTCCGGACGACGCGTAGCCATCGGAGCTCGGCAGAGGGCACATGCAGGACTGTGAGCAGGGCGCTCCCCACGGACAGGGAACGTCCACCTCACAATCCTCCCGCCCGACGACTCTGATTCCGTCGCCGCAGACCGTATGGCACAGGGTGATGGACATGTCCGAGCCCGGGCACACCCACCCCTGCTCGACAGCGCACTCGTTGGTGCAACCGTCCTTCACATTTGTATTGCCGTCATCACACTCCTCGCTGCCGGCCTTCACCGCGTCTCCGCAGGCGGTGGCGCACAGAGACCCCGCTCCGGAACCCGTGCAGACGAACCCACGCTCATTCGTACATGTCTCAGAGCAACCGTCTCCGCTGATGACATTGTGATCGTCACAGCCCTCGGTACACGATCTCTTCCCGTCTCCGCACTCACCGCCCAGGAAACAGCAGGCGGAGAGCGTGACACCGGTCCCCGAGCACGTGAATCCATCCTCCACCGTACACGTCGCGGAGCAACCGTCCTCACCCGCACTGTTGCCGTCGTCACACTGTTCTGTCCCCATCCGGAGCCCGTCCCCGCACACCGTGAAACAGGAGGAGAGCGCCGTTCCGGAACCGGAACACGCCCACCCCTGCTCGATGGCACAGCTCGCGGAACAGCCGTCGCCGTCCGTCGTATTGCTATCGTCGCAAGATTCCGCACCGAGCTTCTGCCCGTCGCCGCACACTGCAGCACAAATGGCAACCGTTGCACCGGACCCGCCACACGCCCACCCCTGCTCAGTAGCACAGCTCGCGGAACAGCCGTCGCCGTCCGCCGTGTTGCCGTCATCGCACTGCTCGGGACCGACTCTCGTGAGATCCCCGCAGATTGCGGTGCAGTTGGAAGTCGAGCCGGCACAGACCCAACCGGATTCCTTCCTGCACAGAATGTCGCACCCGTCGCCCGGAATATTGTTGCCATCGTCACAGGCTTCCGCGGGATCCACCCATCCATTGCCGCAGGTTCCGAACGGCGTGCATACGTTGGGTTCTCTGGATGTATCACACGTCGCGCGATACTCCACGAGTCCGAAGGAGCAGCCGTCTCCCGCTACCAGGTTGCCGTCATCGCACTGCTCGTTCCCGGCTCTGATGCTGTCCGCAGCCACCACCTGACACGCGGTTTCCATGGGACATTCCCAGCCACGCTCGACCATGCACGTGGGGGAGCAACCCTCGCCACCGTACGTATTGCCGACATCGCACTCTTCGGAGCAGGCACGCAGACCGTCTCCACACTCCGCAGTCTGGTAACAGCAGGAGGACGGACTGGACCCATCGCAGCTCCACCCCTCCTCGCCCGCACAGGTCTGCGAGCATCCATCCTGCGAGAACAGGTTCCCGTCATCACAGATTTCCGTTCCAAGTTTCAGTCCGTCTCCGCACACCGCCGCACAGGTGGAATGGGACATCGGTGTCGCCTCCGTGCACTTCCATCCCTGTTCTTCCGCACATGTCGCGGAGCAACCGTCGAGTGCGTTCATATTGTCATCGTCACAAGCTTCGGGGCCCAACCGAATCCCGTCGCCGCACGTGGGAATGCAGGACGACATGACGCCGAGCGTCGCGGAGCAATCCCATCCGGGCTCCTTCGTGCAGAGGGACGAACAACCATCCCCACTCTTCACGTTGTTGTCGTCACACTGCTCCGTCCCGAGTTTCTTCCCGTCACCGCAGACCGCGGTGCAGGTCGAGCGTGATCCGGGGGTGGATTCTCCACACTCCCATCCCTGCTCCTCCACGCACGATGCGGAGCAGCCGTCATTCGGGATGGTGTTGTTGTCATCGCACTGCTCCACACCAAGCTTCTTTCCATCACCGCAGACCGCCGTGCACACGCTGGGAACGCCTGAGCACGTGAAGCCATCCTCCGTCGCGCAGTTGCCGGTGCAGCCGTCGCCGGAGTCAGTGTTGCTGTCATCACACTGCTCGCCCGTCACGATCAGGCTGTCCCCGCAGATCGCCGTGCAGCTGCTGGGGGAGATGTTCGTATTGCAGTCGAAACCCGGCTCCTCCATGCACGTTGCCGAACAACCGTCGTTGGGAACCCCATTCCCGTCGTCACACTGCTCGTTGCCTGTCATTCTGTTATCACCGCAGATCGGCGCACAGACACTGGGGTCATCCCCCGGGCATGCCCACCCGATTTCCACCGTGCAGGCTTCGGAACAACCGTCACCGGGCTGGGTATTCACGTCATCACATTCTTCCTCTCTCGCACGCTTTCCGTCGCCACAATCCGGAGCGCAGTACGAAGGCTCCCCCTCACACATGTAACCGAATTCCTCGGCACAATCCCCTTGGCAGCCGTCTTCGTCGACCCTGTTGCTGTCATCACATGTCTCCGGACCCCTGACCAAACCGTCACCGCACGTCGCGGTACAAACGGTGGGAGTAGCGGCGGAGCACGTCCAACCTTGTTCCAGAGAACACGATGCGGAACAACCGTCCCCTCCGTCGATATTGGCGTCGTCGCAGGCTTCCGTGCCGACTTTTCGTCCATCGCCGCAGTTCGCCGTGCAGGTGCTCAGTTCGCCGGCGGGAACGAGACAATTCCATCCCTGCTCGAGCGTGCAGGTTGCGCTGCAGCCGTCGTTCGCATTCGTGTTGGCGTCATCGCAGGCTTCCGTGCCGGCTTTCACCCCGTCACCGCAGACGGTGTGGCACCTGCTGGGGGTGCCCGAACAGACCCAACCCGTATCCCGTTTGCAGGTGGTGCATCCATCGTTGGCGACGGCATTCCTGTCGTCGCATTCCTCTCCGTTCGGATCCACCGTTCCGTCTCCGCACCCCGGCTGGCAGTAGCTCGGGTTGCCACGGCATGTGTAGCCATGCTCGATCTGGCATTGGAGAGAACATCCGTCCCCGCTGTAGGAATTTCCGTCGTCGCAACTCTCGGTCGTGCAGGACAGCTTGCCGTCGCCGCAGCGGGTCGTACCCGTGGTACAGCAATTGCTCGGCATCCCCGCACACTGCCAGTTCGTCTCGGTCTGGCAGGTCGAGGAACAGCCGTCATTGTTGATTTTATTGCCATCGTCGCACTGTTCGCCGGTACAGGAGAGAAACCCGTCCCCGCACGTGGAGATCCTGTAGCAACAGGTCGTATGCGGCGTGCCGGTGCACTTCCAGTTCGTTTCGGTCTGACACGTCGCGGAGCAACCGTCACCGTCAAAAAAGTTGCCATCGTCGCACGTCTCACCGCTGCACGCCTTCAGACGATCACCGCAAAGCTGGAGCTTGGAGCAACAGACGCTGGGGGTGGATCCGCATTGGAAATCATCTTCCACCTGACACGTCTCGCTACAGCCGTCCCCCGGTGTCGTGTTCATATCGTCGCACCTCTCGGTACACGGGTCCGTACCAGCGTGGGAAGAATTGCTGAAGTTCAGTCCACAGTATCTCCCGTCTCCACACACGGGGGTGCAGACGCTCACCGGTCCGGGGCTGTTCGTGCACGTCCAACCGGTTTCAGTGGCACAGGAGTTGGAGCAGCCGTCGCCGGAGGCGGTGTCACCGTCGTCACACTGCTCCGTTCCCGCGATGATGCCGTCACCGCAAGTCGTTGCACACAGAGAAGGCTCTCCGTCGCAGAGCCATCCGTTCTCCCCCCTGCAGGATCCTGAACAGCCATCGTTATTCGCCAGGTTGCCGTCGTCACACTGCTCAGACCCGAGAATTTTCCTGTCGCCGCAGATGGCCGCGCACATGCTCACGCCTCCTGACGTTCCCGTACAATTCCAGCCCTCCTCCATGGAACAGGAACTTGAACAGCCGTCTCCATCATTCTCATTGCTGTCATCACACTGCTCATTGCCCACTTTCATGCCGTCCCCGCACTGGGAAAAACACGGGGTGGGATTGGCATCCGCGATGCACTCCCATCCGGCTTCCGGCACACACGTCGAGGAACAGCCGTCACCATTGTTCGTATTCGCATCATCACAGCCTTCATTCCCGGCCCGCATACCGTCACCGCACGTGGTCCCGCAGAGGGACGGTTCTCCCGTGCAACTGTATCCGGTCTCCACATTGCAGAATTCGGAGCAGCCGTCCCCGTCCGTCGTCCCGTCGTCATCACACTGTTCTTTGGACGCTTTCACCCCGTCACCGCACACGGCATCGCAGATGGACGGCTGATCTCCCATGCAGAAGTATCCATGCTCGACCGTGCAGATCGGTGAGCAGCCGTCGCCGCTCTCGTAGTCTCCATCATCGCACTTCTCCGCTCCCGCCCGGATGCCGTCGCCGCAACCAGTCATGCAGTGAGAGGCTTCGCCGTTGCACGACCATCCGCTCTCCACCAAGCAATCGGCGTTGCAGCCGTCTCCCGCACGCGCGTTCCCGTCGTCGCACGTCTCGTCGCCCGCAATCAGACCGTCGCCGCACGTCGAGAAGCAGCGGGAAGGATCATCGTCGTCACACGAGAATCCGTGCTCAATGAGGCAGGAGGCGGAGCAGCCATTGTTGTTCTCGAGATCGCCGTCGTCACACTGTTCCGATGCCGCGCGCACGCCATCTCCGCAGTGACTCTGACAGAGCGACGGTTGCCGCCCCATGCACGCATACCCACGCTCCACGAAACAGTCTTCGGAGCAACCATCCCCGTTGATCTTGTTCCCGTCGTCACACTGCTCACTCGTATCGATCTCAAACGTGCCGTTGCCGCAGGTCCCGCACGCATTGCTGCCATTGACCGCGCACCCGTCGATGCACGAGACTCTCTCGCTCATGGTCGTGCTGCTCATGCCGTTGCACCAGTACTCCACGAGAGAACCTGCGACGCAGCTGTCCGGGAATGTCTGGCAGCATGAAGATGTGCCGGAGCATGTGCACACCCGAACCGTCCCTTGCGTATAGTGCGAAGCATCGGGACTGTATGCCGGAGTCCGGCCTGCCGGCGGGACAGTGTTGTCGGAATCCTCGCAGGAAGGACAGAGGCAGGTCGTCAGGTTGCACGTGGCGCCATTGGTGCAGGGAACATTGTTCTCACACTCTTCGCCATCTTGCAGGATGTTGTTATTGCACACCGGGTGCGCACTCGACGAAGAAGCAGGGGATGATGACGAACGGGAAGACGAAGCGGGAGACGATGACGAACGGGAAGAACTCGACATCGATGTGGACGACTGCGCGGAAGAGATCGATCCGGAGCACCAGTCGGCTGCGACCGGTTTCGCGGAATCCGGGACAGAACTGAGCTGGAACATGGCCTCTCCGTATCCGGTCGTGTTGCTGTACCGCAGGTACACCTGGCCCTTGTGGGAACTGGTGGGGCAACCGATGGCATCGACGACGCCGAGCGTATCGGCTCCGTATCCGTTCGTGACCTTCCATGTGCCCGGGAGTGGCTTCCAACCGCAGTTCGGCACTCCGTACCCTGCAACGGTGTCCGGCACGCCGCTCGTATTGGTGTTGCGAAGGTAGAAGTACGAGTTGATAGGGTCATAGAATCCGACGGTATCGCGCGGCGTGGACAGAGGGTGGTTGGTCCAGCTCCCTGCAATCGGGAGGAGGTCCAATGTGGTGTTCGGCGCGGGACTCACGCCCGTGAACGACATGTTGTACTGCCGGAACGGAGTGGCCGGGAGCGCCGCAGTGCCGGACAACGGGACTGTGTTCTTCCAGAGCGAGATCTTGCCGTTATTCATATTGAAAAGTCCCACGCGATCCGTACCGGCTGGCGTGGTGTCCGAGCTCTCCTGGGAATCCCAGTACCAGTCACCCGCGATGGGGAGCTGATACGCCGTGTTGGTCGTGAACGTGACGGTTTCACTCGTGGGACTATTGGACTTGTAGAACGTGAAGACTCCCGAAACGCTGTTGTACAGCGCGAGAGTTTCCTTCCCCGTGCCCCACCAGTCACCCGCGATCGGGTAGGAGCCGGAGGGAACGGTGATCGCCGTGCTTGGCCCCCCGCCAGTATTGCCGTACCAGATGTCGAACACCGTGCTGCCATTCTGTGTGCCGTACACGCCGGGAGTATCGATGCCGTCGCCGCAGGTTTGTACGGACGCCGCACCGGTGGGTAAGGCGGTATTGGATTGCTGCACCCAGTTCTTCGACGACGCGGCGGCGGAAGAGGCAGCTCCCGCGATACAGGCGCCATCGACACAATGTGTTCCCGAAGGACATGGGTTCCCGCCGCCGCCAGCCAGGTGGATGCTGCCACCCGCGTAGTAGGGTGCCTGACACGTGTATTCCGTCACCACCGTGTCACTGTTGCAGTAATCGGATCCCTGCCGTCCCGACATCGGGACGCCGTTGATGCTCTCCACCGTCGTTCCTTTGACCGTGAGGACGCTGCCGCCATCGGAATCCGTGCACACGATCTCAATGACACAGGAAGCACTGCATCCGTCATTCGACACGAGGTCGCCGTCGTCACACGCCTCACCGCTCTCGACGGTCCCATTTCCGCATGTCGCAGCGGAAGCGACGGGCGGGCGGAAGCCGATCTTTCCTCCGGGAACAGCGACGGTCAGAAACGCCAGGATGAGAAAGGCGACACCAACCGCCGATAGCGTCAAATTTTTCGCATTCATGCGCTTGCAGCACACTGTATCACGCCGCCGCAGGAAGCGAATCGCGCGATGTATTGCAGCGAACTGTGAATTGTTTCCGTTTGATGCGCCGCCGGTTCAGCCGAGTTGCACGTGTTCCTCCAGGACGGGTTGCAGGACTGAGATGTGCTGTTTTTCCACGATCCGCTGCGCAAAAGCGGCCATCTGGCCTGCTTCCCCGTGCACGAGGATCAGCTGGCGAAGTCCCGACTGTGCTCCAACAAAGGCATCCAGATCTGTCGCGCCCGCATGCGCCGAGAAGGCGTCGACGACGATCACCTGCGCCCGCTTGGCGATCTTCTGATCGAAAATCTTCACCTCGGAAACCCCCGGATCGATGATTCTCCTGCCCAGTGTGTTCTCCGCCATGAACCCCACGATGAGGATCGCGTTGCGCGGATCGCCGAGTTCATTACGCAAATGGTGCCGGATGCGTCCCGCCTCACACATGCCCGATGCCGCCATGATGATCATGGGACCGGGCGTGCCGTTGAGGGCTTTGCTCTCCTCCGGACTGTCTGTGTACCGCACGAGGGAAAACTGGAAGGGGTTATGCTGCTTCGCGATGAAGCGCTCGAACATCTCGGGGTCATAGCACTCCGGATGGCGCATGAAGACGTCCGTGACGGAGGATGCGAGAGGAGAATCGATGATGATCGGCACTGCCGGGATTTCCTTCGCATCCCATAGCACATGCAGGTCGTAGACGATCTCCTGCGTCCGTTCGAGGGAGAAGGCGGGGATGATCACTTTTCCGCCACGCTTTGCCGTATCCGTGACCACGGTCTTCAGGTGATCCCGGGCCAGACCGATGTCCTCGTGATCGCGGTCACCGTAGGTGCTCTCGCAGATCAACACATCGACCGGAGGCATGACGGATGGATCGCGGAGGATGGGAAGCATGCTCCGCCCGAGATCGCCGGAGAAGCCGATACGCGTCGTCGCGCCGTTCTCCGTCGCCTCGAGGATGACCATCGCCGCCCCGAGGATGTGCCCGGCATCGAGGAGCATGGCACGGACCCCCTCGCACACCGCGAACCACTCGTTGTAGTTCACGCCGGCGAAGAGCTCCATGCAGTCGATGGCGTCCTGCTGCGTGTAGAGCGGTCCGTCGCTGTAGAGGCCTTTCTTGCCCAGCTTCTTGCGGAAGTATTCCTCATCCTTCTCTTGGATGTACCCGCCATCCTTGAGCATGACGGCGGACAAATCCTTCGTTGCGTACGTACAGAACACCGGCCCCTCATACCCGCGCTTCCACAGGAACGGGATACGCCCCGCATGATCCATGTGCGCATGCGAGAGGATGACGGCATCGATGTCCTTCGGGTCGAAGGAGAATTTCCCGTTCTTCTCCGCTGCCTCCCTGCGATGCCCCTGGAAGAGCCCGCAGTCGAGCAGAATGCGCTTCCCGCCAACCTGAAGCTCATGGCAGGTCCCAGTCACTTCGCGAGCCGCACCGTGGGGGATGAATTTCATTGGTTTTGACTATGACGTGAGACGTGCGAATTTTGAATTGTGCAATATTCTAAATTCACAATTCACACATCACATTATAGCCCAACTGATGCCAAAAGGGCAGTCTTTTCCTGTGCCGTCAGGAGCCGTATGCGGCCCTCCTTCAGCAGGGGATCCGTGAGTGTCATGATGCGGACGCGCTTCAAGGTTTTGACCGGGTTCCCCACCTTCTGGCACATGCGGCGGATCTGCCGGTTCCTGCCTTCCGTCAGGACGATGCTCATCTTCGCCCCGGCAAATTTCTTCACGACGGCCGGCTTCAGCTTCTCCCCGGCGATCTTCATCCCCTCCTCCAGTTTCTCGACCTGCCCGCCGGTCATGGGGCGCTCCGTCGTCACCTCGTACTCTTTCTCATGATCGAACTTCGGGTGCGTCAGACGATAGGCCAAGACGCCGTCATTCGTGAAGAGCAGGAGACCTTCGGAATCCTTGTCGAGGCGACCGATCGGATAGATCTTGCCGCGGAGGTTTTCCGGCAAGAGATCGCGAACCGTGGGGACGCCCTCCTTCTCCGCGCGGGGGGACCGCTTCGTGCCGGGTGCGGGAGGATGGGGGACGACGTTCGTTGTGACGACGCCCCGTGGCTTGTTCATGACGTAGTACAACATCTCCTTCCGCGCCTCCACGACCTCTCCCTTCACTTCGATGGAATCCACCTCCGGATCCGCCTTCTGCCCAAGTACCGCAGGTTCGCCGTTCACGAGAACAAGGCCCTGTTTGATGTACTCCTCGGCTTTACGGCGGGAAGCGATGCCGCGGGCTGAGAGGATTTTCTGGATGCGTTCCTGCATGCGAGAATCCTACAGTATATCGCAACAATGCACCTGTCTGAGGCATGCAAACAATACGTGCCGCAGCACGATGAAATAACCGTCGCAAAGCGCTGGGTGGCTCCGACGGGCCCCAGCGCAGCAGCGACACCATAAAGAAAAAGATGCTCCAAAAAAAGGGCACCGTAGTGACCCTCTTTTGCTTCGAAGTACTTCGTCCTGGCACCGACCTACTTTGACGCCCTGCAATGGGTGCTATCATCGGCGCGGACGGGCTTAACTGCCGAGTTCGGAATGGGATCGGGTGTGACCCCGTCGCGAAAGGCACCAGGACGAAACACTTCTGAACACGTTGGAAAGAAAGAGCGCAGGCTCGAAAGATCAGCTCGATAGTCTTCAAAGATCGTCATGAATTTCCCGTTCTTGCTGTGCTCAAAGTGTAGCACACGAACAGGACTCTGACCTGTTTTACACAAGTGCAAAACAGGAACAAAGGAGAAAAATGTTCAATTGCCCATTCGTATCGCTCGGCTGAATGCATTACTGCACGTACACCTGCGACCGATTTAGCCGGTGTTCTTCCGGCGGGCTGATGGGGAAACGCAATCTCAGGAGGGGCTTCCCACTTAGATGCTTTCAGCGGTTATCCTGTCCGAACATAGCTACCCTGCGATGCCGCTGACGCGACAACAGGTACACCAGAGGTTCGTCCACTCCGGTCCTCTCGTACTAGGAGCAGCTTCCTTCACGTTTCCAAATGATCACGGTGGATAGAGGCCAAACTGTCTCACGACGTTCTGAACCCAGCTCGCGTACCGCTTTAATTGGCGAACAGCCAAACCCTTGGGACCTTCTCCAGCCCCAGGATGCGATGAGCCGAC
>Ga0172379_10001768_pt1 | contig 41374 bp, 31 predicted proteins | sample GrowelOW334metaG_FD_119756 | JGI IMG/M metagenome (GOLD analysis project Ga0172379, IMG submission 119756) | Groundwater microbial communities from an aquifer near a municipal landfill in Southern Ontario, Canada - Groundwater well OW334 metaG | ecosystem: Environmental > Aquatic > Deep... | reverse complement strand
GGAGAGCTGCCCTCCGCGCAGGAAGCCTCGGACGCGGCCCAAAAGACGCTCTCCACCGCGGCGGACAAGACCGGCCGCTTGGCGCGCATCCTGCGGGTCCTGCTCCACCGGGGCGCGAAGAAGTCCGAGACCCCGGAAAGCATCGCGTTCAACATCCTCCAGGAACTCAAGACCGACGGCCTTCCTTATGACGCGCAAGCCAAAGAAGCCCTGAAAAGAGTCACGCTGCTGGAAATCCAGCTCGAAGCTGCCGAACAAAATCCTGGGCTGCGCGTAAAGCTCATCGACGACCGCGCAGCCGCATTGGCCTCTCTCCAGGATATCCTGAACCAACGGCTGGGCCGCATCCTGGAGAAAGAAAAGCGCTTCATCCTCATCCAGGACAAGCTGGGCGCGATGGAATCACAGAAGGTCCGGCAAACGCTCGACGCAGCAAAAGCCGGCATCCAGAAAGAGATCGACGGCGTCGCCTCGCAGAGGAGCAAGAATATCGACATCCTCACCCCGGAAACCGCGAACCTGGTCCACGTACTCAACTGACCGGAGCGATGGCGTTCCCCTATTCATGGGGACGCGCCAAAGAGCCCTGCATCCTCTCGATGCAGGGCTCTTTATTTCCGCGTTGGGACACCCGATGACTTCATGCGTCTCTTTGTGCCGTCATTCCGGCGGAAGCTGGAATCCAGGCTTACGACTTAACGGCAGTTGCTGGATCCCGGCTTCCGCCGGGATGACGAACATGAACAGATTCACGGCGCGCTACACGCTGTCGATGAGACGGCAGAGGGCTTCGCTGCTCTCTTGAGGGTCCTCGCTCATGCGAAGGACCGCAGAGCGGCTGCGCACGCATAGAGACACCATGGCCGCCGCGCGTGAAGCCCCGACGAACGCCAGGCCCGCCATGCCGCGGATATCCGTCCTGAGCGCATACTCCAGAAGCTGCGGCGTCCCCCACCCGGCCAACAGGGGCGCCGCGAGCGCAAAGGCCGAGCGCAGAGGACAAGCGAAAGAATACTCACTGCGAGCCAAACCGCAGCGCCGCGCATCCACCACCAGACAGGACCGCAGAGGCCCCTGAGCCAACTGTCCCCGGAAGAAATCCAGGTCCACCAACTTCTTCTCCCCGTGCACCCTGCGCACGAAGGAGCGGACATGCTGCGCAGGCACATGGGAAAGGTCCTCGTCAGGCCGCGTACCTATGCGCAAAGGGAAAGGATGCAGCGTCCCATTGCGCGAAACGAGCGGAGTATCCTCGGAAAGCAGGCGCGCGGCACCCGAGGCCAAGAGCCTCAAGCAGAGCGCGGACTTCCCTCCGCCGGAAGGCAGGAGCACGAGCACGCCCTTGCCGCCCCGTTCGATGCCCAAGGCATGGACACGGTGCAGGCCGCGCAGGTCCAATCGATGCCCGGCCCGGGAGAGCACGAGCAGATAGCCCAGTTCGCGCAGAAGCGCCGGCTCCGCGCAATAGATCGTGCCGCGCTCGGAGCGAAAATCGAGCGCGGCCAAGGCCTTCCCCTCGTAATCGACCTCGCGCACACATCCCTGCTCGTAGGCGCTGAAGAGCGGCCGACGCAGCAAAGCGCGACCCTTGGGCTTGAGAGAAGCCGGCGGCTCCTCAAGATGCAGCTCAACTGAGAATTCCAGAGAGGAATCGCCTCCTCCTTCGTCATTCCGGCGCAAGCCTATAGATCCGTCATCCCGGCGAAAGCCGGGATCCAGGGACAGCCTGGATCCCGGGTCAAGCCCGGGATGACGAAAATCTTTCGAGATGAACCACTCAAAATCTTTGCGGAGTTCTTCCAGCACGGATGGATCATCGCAGGACAAGGACCCGCGCACTCCATGGAAATCCAGGATCAGCCCAGAACTCATTCAAAACCTCGTCCCAATCGCAGCGATGAGTTCTAGGAGCATGTCTTCTCCAGCGAATGCCGGATCGCGCGCGCCTGACGCGCCCAGAACTCCCTCTGCGGGCCCCAGTCCCCGAGCACGAACGCCTCCAGGATGTTCGCGCGCACCCATTGATCTTCTTCCGGGAAAGCTTTTACAAAAGCATGGGCCAAGGCTCCCAGAGGAAAGGCGGGCCGAATCCCGCCTCTCTCCAAGAAAAGACGCAGGGACATGGCGCGGCCATGCAGGGAAGTCCAGCGGCAGAGCGCGGAGCCAGGATCGCGCGCCGCGCTCAAGCTGCGCCAGTCCAAAAGGAATTTGAGCCCTGCCTCGCGCATGGAGCGCCGGAGCAGTTCCATGGGAGGCAGCAGGACTTCCTCCACTTGCCAGAGCGAAAGGTGATGCCGCCTAAGGAGCGCCGAACTCCCGGAAACGCCGGAGCACGCTTGGATGCGGCACTCCCCGCTGGTTTGCGGGTCCCGCAGGCCGCGCGTCTGCGCGGCGCAAGAGAGCACGCCCTGTACGGAGAAAGCCCGCAAAGGATCCTCCCCGAATCCGCTCAAGAGAGCCAGCTTGAGCGAGGCCTCGCCCAAAGGAACCATGGGGCCCGCGAAAGCCGGGAGGGTGAGCTTGAACCGGGAAAGCTCTTTCCAGAATCCCGCATCCGATGGGATATCCCCTAATGCCAGAAGCAGATGGCGCGCGTCATCATGCACGGCCGCGCGCACAGTCCCGCCCAGGCATTGCCGCAAGCACCCGCACTCCTTGGAAAAGCTCTCCGCCTCATGGCCCTGCTCGGATGAGGAAGACTGCACGGCCGCCGGAGTCGAGCCCGGCGGCATGGCTTTGATGAGGCTGCGGCCGCTCTGCTCCAAGGCTTCGGCCGAGACCGCGAGCGCGCGCAGCAGCGCACGGCCCGCGTCCGCTTCGGAGTCCATCTCCCGGATGGCTTCGCCGCACCGCTCCTCGCGCTGGGCTTCCCTGCGCGAGGGAGGCTCCTCCTTCGGCCAAGAACCCGGCTCCCGGTGGCGCAGCACGTCCAAAAGCAGCTTGCGGCCGTTGTAGCGCGCGCGTCCTGCGCGGCCTGAATGACCCTGGCCGAAGGCGATGTTCGCAATCCCTAAATGAGCATGAAGCTGCTCGGTCCAGGCATCGAGCCCTGAATATGCGCGGTCCCAGACATCCGGGCTTGGGAGTTCCACAAACGAACTATCCTGCATGCCCTGCGCAGCGCCGTTATCTGCCCGAGACAACCGCCGGGCCCTGCGCGCAAAAGCGCGCGCGCGAAGGCTCCTGCCCCGGCGATAAAGCCCCAGTTCCGGACTCGCGGCCGCGCGCAGTTCGCCGATCACGGGGAATCTTTCGCGCAGACGCAGAGCCTCCTGGTCCAGCCGTTCGAGCACCTCCGGCTCCTCTTCGGGAGAATAAACCGCGAGCTCCGCGATCAGGTCGATGTCGCTGCCCCCCGGCGTCCACCCTTCCTCGACGGCGCCGCGATAGAGCCACAGCTCCCTGGCCGGAAGAGCTCCCCCTCGCAGGGACAGCCGCAAAGCCCAAAGCGCGGCTTGATAATAAAGGAGCAGGAACGGCTTGGCCAAAGGCTTCCTGCCCAGCCAAAGAGCCGCCTCCGCCAAGGCCTGCCTTAGCCGCATCTTGCTCGGCCCGCCCGCCTGGAAAAAGATCTGTTTGAGCGCTCCCCAGAGCATTCCTGCCCCGTAGAAAAGATGCCCTCCTGCCGTCAAGAAAGGGACCCTCGCCAGGGCCGACGGCGCTCCCAAGGAAAAAGCCGCGCGAACCCCCGCAAAAAGACAGAGAAGCAAATACGCGATGCATGCCGCCGCTGCCGATGGATCGAAAGAGAGAGCGGCTGCGGCAAAGACCGCCAACAAGAGCGGCGGGCCGAGGAACTCCGCGGAGAACGAACTCGGAAGCAGAAGGCTCTGCCTGCCCCGGCCTACGCCGGAATGGAATGCCTGCTTGAAGAACGCCCGCCAACCCGAACGCCGGGCATGCCGGACCCGCAGCTCCGGCGCATAGAGCATGCGCCTGCCCGCGCGCGCCCAGCGCGCCAAAAGCAGGGTCTCTTCCCCGTAGTCCATGCGCTCATCGAAGCCCCCTTCCTCGCGCAGGGCGTTCAAACGCACCGCGAGATTGCAGGCGATGAGATCGCGCTCATCCGCGGGCCTGGGCGCGCCCCCTCCGGCGTAGCGGCTGCGCATGCGGCCCGCGCCCAAACGGCTGGAGAGCACGTAGTCCGCGCAGAGTTCGAAAGCCGGGCTTTGCGCAGGGACTTGATTGGGCCCGCCCAAAGCCTCCGCGTACGGATATGCGGCCAAAAGAGAGCGCAAGCGACTGATCGTCCCGGGATCCAAGACCACGTCGTCATCCAGAAAATACGCCCAGTATCCCGCGGCCACGCGCACGGCCTCGTTGCGCGCATGGCTGCGCGAGGCATGCGCGGTGAACACCGCGCGCACGAGCGGCTGTTCGCAGGCCCAGCGTTCGACGAGCCGGGCGGTGTCCGCGTCCTGCTCATGGACGACCAGCACGACTTCCCCGACACCCGCCAAGTCCTGGCCGAAGAGGCTCTTCAGACACCGGTCCAGGAGGCCGGGTCTTCGGAACGTAGGGATGATGATGCTGATCGGATCGGACATCGGTTCGCGCGTATATGATAACATGAGCATCGACGGTGATACTGCATCAACGTCCATCGGACGCGGGAAGCATGAACATCCTCCTTATCAAATGCGCGGGCTTAGGCGATGTGCTCCGGACCACCGCGCTTCTCCCGGCCCTGCGCGCGCGCACTCCGCAAGCCCGGTTCTGGTGGCGGACTTCCCCTCAAGCCCTGCCCTTGCTCGAAGGCAATCCGCTCTTGACCGGAGCCTTTGCATCCGACGAACTGCCTGCCGCGCTGGGCAATGAACGGTTCGAACTCGTTTTAAGCCTGGAAGAAGACGAACACTGCGCGGCCCTGCGCACGACCCTGCCTCATGCGCATTGGGTCGGCGTGACCCCCGGCGAGGCTGGGACCCTCTCTTTCACGCAGGACAGCGCAGCCTACTACGGCATGAGCCTGCTCGCGCGCGACGCGGACGGAGGCCACGCGGCCGCCGACGCGCTTAAGCGCGAGAACCGCGACTCCTTTGAAGCGCTCTGGTGCAAAATCCTCGGACTTGATGAGAAGCTCGCCCGGCCCTCGCTGAATCTCCACGCTTCGGACCGGACCCGCGCCATGAGACTCGCCCATGAAAAAGGATTTTTGGACCTGCGCCTGCGCATCGGGCTAAGCCCTGGAGCCGGAACCCGCTGGCCCGCCAAGCGCTTGCCCGAGGAAACGACCCTGTCTTTGGCCAAAGGCATCCGCGAAAAATGGGGCGTCCCGGCCCTTCTCCTGGGCGGTCCCGAGGAAGCCGCTGAACATGAACGGCTGGCTGAGCGCTCGCAAGGAGCGCTCCTGCCGGTGGGAGGGCTCGATCTGAGGACCTTCGCCGCCGTGGTGGAACTCTGCCATGCAGCCGTGACCACGGATTCCCTGACCCTGCACGCGGCCAATGCGCTCCGGGTGCCGACGCTCGCGCTCTTCGGCCCGACCTCCCCTCATGAGATCCGGCTTGGACGCGGCATCAAGCGCGAGCCCGAAGGCGGCTGCGCCTGCTTCTACCGGCCCCGCTGCACGCTCGCCGCGCCCGAACAGACATCGGATGCGGCACTCCCCGTTGGTAAACGGGTCCCGCAGGCCGCGCCCTGCATGGCAAGATTCAGCATCCCGGCCCTCTTGTCGGACCTCGAAGCGCTGCTCTGCGCGCTTCCCTCCGGAGCGCGGCAGCCATGAAAGCCCCCCGCAATCTCGTGATCCTTGCCATGGACGCCTTGCGCGCCGACCATCTCCCTTTTTACGGCTATTCCCGCGACACCGCGCCGAACCTGGCCCGCAGAGCAGGCTCCGCCGTGATCTTCGAGAACGCCATAGCCCCGTCGAGCTGGACCTTGCCCAGCTTCGCCTCCCTTTTCACCTCGCTCCACCCGCATCAGCACGGGATGAACAGCCGCCACCGCTTCCTGCCCGAAGAGCATCCGATCCTCTCGGAGCTGCTCCAGGCCGCGGGCCTGCGCACGGCCTCATTCACGGGCGGACATTTCCTGGACCCCCTCTTCGGATTTTCCCGCGGCTTCGACCTCCACCGACCCTGCGGCTGGCCCCTTTGCCGCTTCTTCCCGGAGACCGCGCCGCAGGCCGCGCGCTGGATCCGCAAGAACGCGGACAAGGACTTCTTCGCCTTCGTGCACGGCAACGACCTGCACCCTCCCTTTGACGCGAGAGGCCAAGACGAAGAGCATGCGCATGCCTTTGATGAAGGCTACCGCGGCCCGGCCGATGAGGCCTTCGTGGACTACATGTTCACCTATCTCTACAATCGCGCCCCCGTGGAAGTCGCGGGCTTCGTGCCTCCCGAGCGCTACCGAAAGACCGTGGAAGCCGTGCGCGCGGACCCCAAGGCCCTGGCGCACATCGTAGCCCACTACGACTCCCGCATCCGCGAGGCGGACGCGGCCGTGGAGCAGGTCTTCAAGACCTTGGAAGAAACCGGCAGAATGAAAGACACCCTGGTCGTGATGCTGGCGGACCACGGCATGGAATGGGGCGAGAAGGGCCGCCTGGCTACAGGCTGCCACGCCGCCCTCTACGAAACCCTCACGCATGTCCCCCTCCTGCTCTGGCATCCCTCGCTCTCAGCGCGAAGGGTCTACTCCCCGGTACAGCTCGCGGACCTGGGACCGACCCTGCTGGAACTCCTGAAAAAGGAACGGCCTCGCGCTTGGCGCGATGCGAGCTTCGCGGCTCTGGCGCAGGGCGCTCCTGCGCGCGCGCCGCGCCATGCCTTCAGCTCCAGCTCGCTCATCGGCGACCCGGAGAACCGCATCCTCCTGCACTCCGTGCGCGATGAGCGCTGGAAGCTTATCTGCGACCCGTTCTCCGGCAAGCGCGAACTCTATGACTTGGAAAAAGACCGCGCAGAGACTCTGGAACTATCCGAACGGGAACCTGCACAGTGCGCGCGGCTGGGACAAGCCCTCAAAGAGCATCTTGGCACGCCTCTATGCGAGCAGGCACGGTGACTAAGGCTCGCATGAATATATGAGCTTCCCAAAGGAATATATCTACGACGAGAACGATCTGCCGCCGGGCTCAGGCTGGGACATCCCCGCCATACTCCGGGAACTGGCCCAGGGCCGAATGCCTTCGGACTTCGCAAAATTCTTCGACAGAGACCCGGAGCGCCGTCCCCCCGAGCGCGAGGACGTAGTCGTGTCCCCGGCCGACGGCATCCTGGAGCTCAAGCCCGCGCCGAACGCCCCTGCCCGCTTCGTCATTCACCTGCGCGTGACCGACGTCCACGTCCAGCGCGTCCCGCTCGCCGGGACCGTGCGCGAGGTCCTGCGCGAAGGCAGCGGCCACTTCTATCCGGATGATGAGCGCTACTGGGGAGGAGTGCAGGCGGTCACGACCGTGGAATCGCGCCTGGGCATCTACATCGTGCGCCAGCTGACCACCCTGGTCACCCGCCGCATCGAAAACTACCTTCAGCCCGGCTCAGCCGTGCGCACCGGCGACCGCCTGGGCCGCATCCGCCTGGGCAGCACCGTCACCCTGGACCTGCCCGGCAGATGGAAGCCCGTCGCCCGCACCGGCCAAAAAGTCGTCGCCGGCGAGACCCTCCTCGCCGAGTTCCTTCCCTGACGCCGAAGGGCCTAATCGGGCATGGGCCCGATGGCGCGCTGAAGAGGGTCTTTGGACTCCCGGCAAAACCCTTAGAACGCTCTATCCTAAGAAGGCCGGAGGGAAAAATGAAAAGAACGACCTTGTCTGCGATCCTCTTCTTATCGGCGCCAATCTTCGCGGAAGCCCAGCCTGTCCTGGAGACCGCCATGAATGAAGCGCAGGGAATGATCGTCGCCGCCAAGGCTTCCCGCCGCAAAACCGCGCGGCCGGCCAAGGAACCGGAGGACATCACCATCCCCCGCTTCCAGCAGAAGACCTTCCCGGCTCCGGCCGGCGGAGCGTGCGGGCTCAAGAGCTTCACCCTCCTGGACTACGAGAATCGTTCGAAAGACGGAGAGCACGAATACGCGCGCATCTCGATCATGGGCGCCGTCATCGAAACCACCTCTCCCGACTGCATCCGCGACTACGGCGTCGTCCAGTTCATCCGAGGCTGCGTCTACAATTCCCGACATTCCGTCAAGACGGGCGCTCTGCTCGAACAGGACTTCAGCGTCAACCGGAGACTGCGCGGAGCGGAAAACGTCGTCTTCAACCATCCGACCTACGAGGTCGACCAAATGGAAACAGACCCCCTCTACGCCTCTTTCCCGCAGGAAGCAGGCCGGCTCGACCTCGCCTATGTGCCGCACACGCCGCTCAAGCTCCGCCCGGAGACGCCGAGCATGCTCTCCGACTTCAAGGCTTTCAACGAATCCAATCGGCGCACGTTTCTCAAGGACCATCCGGGCCCGACGTCCGTGATCTTCGTATCCGACATGCCCCTCGGCGGGATAACGTACTTCAATGCGCAGAGCCAGGAAGTCTCCGCGACCAACTCTTCGCTGGATTTCAAGACCTGCGTCTACCGCATCCAGGACGTCCCGGTCTCCGGAGACCCAGCGGGAGAGGACACGCCCCCCGAAAACGGAGGCCCCCTCCAGTGCTTCTCGTGGTCTTCCCGCTACACCTACGACGCGGAAATCCAGGACTTCGCGACGGATAAATTCAAGGGAATAGACCCCTTCTGCTCGCAGGCCCCCGCGCGCAAGCGTTGAAAGCCGCTTCCAGTTACGACGCCATAGCTCCGCGAGGGGCTCGTCAGTCGTTGGCGGGGAGAGGGCCTATGCCCCGTTTACAGGCCGGAGAAAGCTCCGCTGTTGTCGTTCGCGGCATCCGGGCTAGGCCGACTGAATTTCCCGGCTAGGGATGTCCGGCGGACTTGCGCCGCTCCGGCCGGATCGTGCCGAGCATCCGCAGGCAGTTTATGCGCTCTCTTTCGAAGCAGGCCGCCTTTAAGAGGCGCTTGTTCCAGGACAGGTAGACGAAGCGGTAGCCGCAATCCTTTTCGCCGTCGCAGTCCTTCTTGCCGTTTGAGAAGGCATAGGCGATCAACTCGGGGCCCAGGCGGATCTTTTCGACGGGGGTGGGCGCGAAGTTCGGATCCTTGCGGGCGACCATCTCGCCGCGCTCCTTGCGCGCTGTCGCAGCCGCGTCCGTGCCCTTTGACCGCATCATGAAAAGGGCGGGCAGGTCCCCGGGACGAGGCGGAATCCTCTGGACTACGAGGAGGGGCTGGTCTTCAAGAGGAAGCTTGCCCCATTTGTCCGGGTCCATCGCGACGTGCCCCCGAGGCGCGTCCAACGAAAAGGTTCCGTCGTAGGACCCCAGCGTCGCCGCGCGCGCGGACATCGGGAATGCCGCCATGAACATCAGAAGGATCGCATGCATGGTCGTTTCCTCTCCCCGCATGATATCACAACGCGGCCGTTATCGTCACTTGATCGGGAGATTACCGGAGGCCTTCGGAACTCCGGCGCTTCTTTGCTGTGCTACAATTCCCGCATGAAACTCCTATTCGCATTGCTCCTGCTCAACTGCCCGCTTCAAGCCCAGCCCCTTCCCGAGGCGTGCGCGGATGAACCGGTCATCCGCATGGGGGACATGCTTGTGGAGACCGGACAAGGCTTCGGCAACGAGAAAGGCGCGGTCAAGACCACGACGCGGTTATGGGAGGACGGCGTCATCGGCTTCGATTTCTCCGAGAGCATCCCGTACAAGAATCGTCTTGCGCTTCTCGACGCCTGCGGCCGGTGGTCCGAGGTCTCCGGCGCGCGCTGTCAGGAAGGCGCCTATCATGGCCGCGCCCTCAAGGTCACGTCCGAGGATTCCCTGGGCTGCTTCGCCCTCTGGGGGATGGGGTCCAACTTCATCGTCCTGAGCCGTTGGATGAATCTCGGGGACGGCTGCTGGAGCGAGCCCGTGCTCGTCCATGAGCTCGGCCACGCCTTCGGCCTCATCCACGAGCATCAGCGGCCGGATCGCGACGCTTTCGTCTCCATCCTGCGTGAGAACGTCGACGATCCATATTTCGGGCTGCAATTCGACGTCAACTACGACCGCCAGGAGGCGATTCTCCTCACTCCCTACGATTTCACGTCCATCATGCACTATTCCCGCCGGGCCGGCTCCAAGAACGGGAAGGACACCCTCGTTCCTCTCCCGCCTTATCGGCAGTACATCGACGTAATCGGCCGCGTGAAGAAGCTCTCTCCAAACGACGGCCGCTCGATGGCCGCGCTCTACGGACCGCCGCAGCCTCGCCGGAACACAGCGGGACTGAAGTCCTCGGCCAAACGCATTGAGCGCGTCAGCCGCGGCGTGTTGCGGTGACAGCGACGCTGGACGGCACGCTGTCCCCGACGGATGCGGCCTCCTGGCTGGTCCGATATGGGCTGATGCCGCCGTCATTCAGGAGCCGACGCAGCAGGGCGCGGTAGTCCTCCAAGGCTCGGGCGATGATCGCACGGGCGGCCTCGAATCCCTGGGCCGCGCCGACCTTGACCTTCTTCCCCTCGGAATCCTTGTACTCGCGGAAAAACCGCCGGATATGCTCGACCATTCCCGGGGGAAGGTCCTGAAGGTCGCGGTACTTCCCGAAGACCGGATCGTCGGCGAGGACGGCGATGATCTTGTCGTCGCCCTTTCCCTGGTCGACCATGCGGACCACGCCGATCGCCTGAACGCGGACGAGCGCGAGCGGGCCGAGCGGCCTGCGCCCGAGGACGAGGACGTCGAGCGGATCTCCGTCGTCGGCGTAGCTCTGCGGAATGAAGCCGTAGTCCGCGGGGTAGCCCTCGCGGTAGTCGATGACGCGGTCGAGCTTGAGGAGACCCGTCTTCTTGTCGAGCTCGTATTTTTCCTTCGAGCCTTTCGGGATCTCGATGAGCGCGCGGAACTTCCCCTTCCCGTCGAACTCGGGAGATATGTCGCGCCAAGGATTCGCCTTCTGGGCGGGCGCGGCAAAGGCGGTCTTTTCCCCTTGCCGCAGGAAGCGGATGATGGGAAGGAACTCTTCAGGCTCGGGCGCGGTCTCTCCTTCGCCCGGCATAATTATCCGGGGCAGGGCTATGGCGTGGGATTTCTCCACCCCTGTGCGGATCGCCTCGATCCTCTCATTGCGGATCACCGCGCCGCTGAAATAGATGCGCTGAAGCTCGTACTGCGTGGTCTTCCGGGCCGAATGGGCTTTGAAGAATGCGGCCAAGTCCTCCACCGTCCCGACGAAGATCTCGGGGATCTCCGGCGGCGCCTGCAGCCCTCCGAAAAACTGCCGAAAGGTCGGGTCCACGACGATGTCCCCATCGGCGGTCCGTTCCATCAGATAGTAGTGGAACTCGGAGTAGACGACGTCCGCCGGGAACCCCATCTGCCGCAGCAGGAAGCCGAGCTTGGGCGCCGCGTCGCCGCAGCAGCTGCCGCTCAAAGAGGTGTTTTGTCCGTTCCATCGGCCGAGCTGGACGCTCTTGGCGAGCGCCGAGCGCGCCCTGGAAGCGGCCGCGGAGAGACGTCCGACCTCGTCGGCAAGGGCCGCCGAGCGGTTCCCTTCCAGGGAGGGCCGGAACTCGACGGCCTTGCCCTCATCGGCCAGGAGCTGTTCGGAAGAGACTGCCTGCCGCGCGGGCGCAGCGGTCTTGGAGACGGGCGTCTCGAGCGTGCGGCCCTTCGAGCCGGGCAGGATGAGGATGGATGACGAGAGGCCTGAGTCGACCGGCAAAGAGAGATCGGCCAGTCCCGAGCCGAGAGCCAAGGGACAGTAGGACGCGGCCGGAGGGTTCGTCGGGACATTGGGAGAACCGATGAGAATGGACTCGGCATGGGCGCATCGGCCCCCGAGCAGGAGCGCGGCAAGGAATAAGAACCGACGGGACATCGTCATCGAGGATACTGTAGCGAAAAGACCGTCCTCCGCCGAGGGTCCGAGGACCTATCTCCCGTGCCCCATAGGCCTAGTCGAGGGCACCCTCGCGCTATGATATCATGAGCCGATGTTGAATCTTCATCGAGGACTCGGACGAGCCGCGCCGATGCGGACCCTGCGGCTCCTGGCTTCGTCGGCGGCTCTTTTGATTTCAGGAAGCCCCGGCTTCGCGAAAGACCCGGCGAAAAGCATCCTCCTGATCACGGTGAACGGGGCTCCTCAGTCCGAACTGCGCTCCCTGAAGCGGCTCTCGGAAAAGGGGGTGCTGTTCACGGAACTGATCGCGGATTCCGACAACGCAGCATGGAACGATGCTTCCTTGCTCACCGGTTTTCATGGGGCCTCGTACGAGATGTCCCTGCCGATATCGGAGAGGCTCAAACGCATGGCCGCTCTCTCCTCGATACTGCGGACTCGGGGCTATTCCACGGCGGCCTTCGGCGAAGGCTTGCCGCCGAAGCCATGGTTCCCGGGATTCCAAACGTACGGCGCGGCGTCCTCGTCCGGTCCGCTGTCCATGGCCCTCGGGTGGCTGGAGCGGCGCGGAAAAGAGCCGGTTTTTCTCTGGGTGCGTCTGGATGCCGGAAGCTTTGCGGGCCTCCAAGAGGGTCCCGGCGGGCTGGACGCCTCCTTGGAGGGATTCCTGGACGCTCTCTCGAAACGCGCCTGGCTGGACCGGAGCGTCGTATCGCTCCTCGTCCAGCATGACCGCGGCGGAGCTCCCGCCGACGGGCGGAAGCCTTTGCGGGACGCCGGGATCAAGGGGGAGTTCCTTGTGCGCGCTCCGGACGCGCATCCTCGGATCATCGAGGACGAACTCATCCAGGTCATGGATATCGCGCCGACGATCTTGGGCTTGGCCGATGTTCCTGCGCCTGAAGCGATGAGAGGCGCGAACCTGTCCGCATGGATTCGGGATCCGAAGAAAGAGCATGCGCTGGAATTCTTCGCGTTTTGCGCGTCCATCCGCGAGGAAGGAACGAAACCGCAGCAGGTCGCTTACGCGGTCCGCTCAATGGATAAGAAGCTCCTCTGGAGCGAGAAGGAAGGATTCGAGTTCTACGACATTTCTCTGGATCCGGACGAACGAGAGAATCTGATCCAAAAGCAGCCGCGAAAGGCTTTTCATCTGCTTCGAGCTCTTTTCAGCAATCTGTCGTCCTTGGATGCCGGATTGGGAGATGGGACTTACTTATCGGAGGAACTGCTGGGAATTTTGCGGGACAAGGGGTATTGGTGAGCAGCGCAAGCTTGGGCTCGGGCGTGCTGCGAGTTTTCGCTGCGGCTGCCGTTTTATGCGCGGCCGCCGGCGCCTCCCGCGTAAACGCGGCCGCCGCGCCTTCGCGCCGGAACGTAGTATTGATCATCTTGGAGTCGGTCCGAAGCGACCATGTCGGGGCGTACGGCTATTCCCGCGACACGACTCCCAACATGGATGCGTTGGCTCGTGAAGGGGTCTTGTTCAAGCGCCACTTCTGCAATTCCACCTGGACGCCTCCCAGCGTCGCTACGCTCCTGACCGGCCAGTTCATGGATACGCACGGCATTACCGGTTATTCCGATAATGTCTGGGAGAGGAGCAGGCGTCGGATCTTCGAATTCTTGAGCGCAAAGGGCTACCGGGTCTCGCATCGCAGAGTGGAACAGGCCCCGGATTCCAAGGACCCCGTCCCGGAACTGCTGGGCTGGATGCAGGAAGATGAGCGCCGCCCGTTCTTCCTGGTCGTGCAGCTCCTGGACTCCCATGTTCCCTATCGCTGCCCGAAACAGTTCCAGGAACGGTTCGCTCCAAAGCAGTCCGATATCCTCGATCAAAAGGAGAAGGAACTCTCTCTCCATGATTACCTGCTTTGGCTGGTTGAAAGCAGGGTCCACGGGGATACGCCCGTCCTGCGGCATATGATCGCCCATTACGACGGGTCCATCGCGTATGTCGACGACCAGATCGGCAGACTCAGGGCGGGGATGGAGGCGCACGATCTTCTGGGGTCCACGCATCTGATCATCGTCGGGGACCACGGCGAGTCGCTCGATGAGGCAGGGAGATTCCTGACGCATGGGGACGGCTCTTTTTGCGAGAGCATGCTGCGCGTTCCGCTTATCTGGCGGCCTCCGGGGGGCTGCACCGGAAGGACCCTGGATTTCTTCTCCGGGCATACGGACGTCCTCCCCACCCTGTTCGCCTGGCTGGGAATCCCTGCACCCGATTGGTTCCAGGGAAAGGATCTTTCCGCTTGGATGCGCGGGGAGCGCAAGGATGTCCCGGAATACTGGATCTACGGCAGCGAGGTCCACGTGGGCAAATGGATATGGATGTTCAGGGACCGGAAGTGGAAATGCGTATTCAACGCCATGCAGAGCAAAGCCTTCTTGTACGATTTGGAGCAAGACCCGCAGGAAACGAAGAACCTCGTGAAATCAAAGCCCGAACTCGTGTTCGCCCTTGCCGCGAAGGTCTTGGAGAAGCGGCAGGCCTTGATCCGCGCCCGATGAGCAGTTTATGATCACGCGCAGCGCGGCGTTCCGGGCGATGGCCCCGGGGATCATTCTTGCGGTCCTGCTCCTGGCTCCCTTTTGCAACAAGGCCTTCACCATCGACGACACGCTGTTCCTGCGTCAGGCACAGCACCTCCTGAGAGACCCCTTGCATCCCACGGCCTTCGAGATGGCCTGGACGCAGTCCGACGATCCTCAGCGGATGTCGAAGATCATGCCGAGCGGTCCCGTGACGGCCTATCTCCTGGTCCCGACGGCCGCGGCAGGGGGCTCGGAGCCCATCGCTCACCTCACGCAGCTCGCGCTCCTGATCCTGGCGATCTCGGCGACCGTGTCCCTGGGCCTGCGCATGGGGCTTGCGCCGCGCGACGCGGCGGCCGCGGGACTTCTCCTGGCCGCGACGCCCGCTGCTCTGGCCATGGCCGGCACCAACATGCCCGACGTTCCCGCCATGGCTTTCGGCGTCCTCGCTCTCGAGCGCCTCTACGCGTGGAAGCAGCAGGGACGCCGGCATCAGGCCGCCGCGGCGGCCGCGGCGCTCGCGCTTGCGACGCTTTCGAGATCCCACCTCTTCCTTCTGGCGGGCATCGGGGCGCTGGCCCTCGTGGAGGAGCCCTGGGACCACGCGCGCTGGAGGTCTCTGCCGCCCAAGGCGTGGGCGCCGCTTGCGGCTGCGCCGCTCATGATCGCCGCGATCGCGGCGATCACGAGAGATCCGGCGAGCGAGGCCGCCGCGCTCGTCGTCTCCGCCAAGTCCTTAGTCTTCCGGCAGGTCCTGGGCTGCAACCTCGTCGCGTTCTTCACCCACTGGGTCCTGGTCCTGCCGCTCGCGCTGCCGATGTTCTGCCTGCGCGCGAAGCGGATCGTCCGTTCGCCCGTGCTCTATGGAGGAACGTTCCTCGCGTACTCAGCGATCATGCTTGCGCCCAACCGCGGCGAGTCGCCCCAGGGATTCATCGCCCCGATCGCGGGGCTGGGCGCCGCGGTCCTTTGGGATATCCTGCACGACGCCTGGACGCGCGGGGACGGACCGCAGTTCGTGCTGGGTTCATGGCTCCTCGCGGCGCTGCCTGTCTGCGCCTACCTCCATATGCCCTCGAAATACCTTCTCGCCTCCGCGCCCGCGGCGGCCATCCTGGTCGCCAGGGCCCTGGCCGCCTCTACTGCCGCGTTGCGCCGCGCCGTCCTGGGACTCACGCTCGTCCTAGGCGCGGGCCTGGGCGTGCTCATCCTCCGCGCCGACGCCGCCTTCGCCGATCTCGGGCGGCGCGCGGCGGCCGAGATGATCGCGCCCCGCATCCGTGAAGGAAGGAACGTCTGGTTCGCGGGGCATTGGGGGTTCCAATGGTACGCCGAGAAAGCCGGCGCCCGCTGCCTCACGGCCTTGCCGCCCCATCCTCTCAGGGGAGATCTGGTCGTTTCGACCGAACACTCCTTCGGACGGACTATCGAACTCTTTTCAAATAGGAAAGAGCTCTCCGACTTGGTCGATCTTACTCCCGGCGGAAGGATCATGGACCAAAGTCTCGGCGCCGGGTTCTACTCGAACGCCTGGGGCTGCCTGCCGTGGGCCTGGGGCAGTACGGAGATAGACCGCTTCGTTCTCTGGGAGATCCAGTAATCAGCGAGGCGCTGCGCGCCGAGCCTTGGGAACGGCGATCCGCAACAGGGAGATGGGACCGAAGGTCCATCTCCGTTCTTTCTTCTGAAAGGGATAGCGGGCCAGGAAGGACTCCATCCTGTCGTCATTTTTCCAGGAAAGGACCATTGCGTGCACTAGCGTCCCAGGCGGAAGGCCGATGGACCTCGCCATCACGATGATATCCCGGTCGAAGACCTCCGGCGTGAAGCGGGAGGAACGCGGCCAGAGCATGCGGACCCCTCCGACATCGGACTCATACTTGCTCCCCCGGCAGGGGATGTCCCGAGCAAGATAGTAGGTCAGCAGGAAGTGGGTCGAGTCATCGACGAAGAGGACCTCTCCGGCCGGCACTTCCTCATGGAGCTTCCGGATGGCCGCTTCCATGTGCGACGCGGACATCTGCGGGTCCGCGAACAGGGGCTGCCAGAACCCGTGCGTCATCCCTGCGCAGAGAAGGCCTATGCACAGGCAGAGCCATGCCCGGCGTCCTGCGATGAGGCGTGCGGCGCCGAGGGCGATCCCTGCCGCGATGAAGGGCAGCAGATAACTTATGTGCCGGCTGTTGCCGAAAGGCAGTATCCCCAAGAGGGCTCCGCCGCAGCCGAGGATGAACGGCAAGGCCAGCAGGATCACCGGATGATGCCGCGGCTTGGCGGACAGGGAGGCCGGCCGCTTCGATAAGAGGAATAGTCCCGCAAGGAAGCAGATGAGCAGAGGGATGGCCGGGCCTTGGAAGCCGCAGAAGTAAGCAAAGACCCCCTGCGTGCCGCGCGCAATGAAAGAGAGTGCGGCCTCCTCCTTGGGGAAGAAATATTCGCTTTTCAGATAGCCTTGGATATTGGCCTGCGTGAGGGCGCTGGCGAGGATGTCGCGCACATGCGAGAAGTAGAGCCAAGCGTAGAGGATCGCCGCTCCTGCCTGGGCCATCGCCCATGACCTGAACATCCTCTTGTCCGGATGATGCCGGACAGAGACCCCGACGTGGACAGCGAGGGTCAAGACGATCCATGCCGCGCTGTAGTGCGAGAGGATCGCGCCGTAGAGCAGGGCCCAGCCGATCATTCCCGCGCGAAGGTCGTCTTCCTCCAGGAAGCGGTGCAGGAAGTAGAGCGCTCCGCAAGAGAAGAAGAGCAGCAGCGGATATTGGCGTATCTCGCAGGCCGCGCAGACCATGGCTGGAGAGAATGCCAGGAGCAGGATTCCCAAGAGGGCTTCCGCCGGTCCGAAAGCGCGCCTCATCCAAAGGAAAGCCCACCAGCTCGCGAGCGCGCAGAGCACGGCGCTCACGGAATGCAGGAAGAAGACGGAGTTCCCCAGAGGCCGCAGGAGATGGAGGAACAGGATCAAAAGAGGAGGGTGGGCCAGGCTGCGCGAGTCGAGGTAGGCTTCCTTCATGCCGGCGTGGTTGGCCAGGATGTAGTGCATGGCCTCATCGAAATGCAGGATGCGGCCGTTCCCATAATAAACATAGAGCGAGAAGGCGAGGACCAGGCATAGGAGCGCGATGCGATCGGCCTGTTCCTCGATCCAGTTCAATGTCGATCCCTTTCGCCTATGCGGCTGCCGCGAGGATCGACCGCGCCTCGGGCTCGCATCGATCCTGTCATCTCAGTGCGAGTTCTTGCTCGGTAGAGGTCGTAGCCGTCCTCCTGTCGGATCATGGTCAGGCATTTTCGGGAGAATTCCCCGAAAGCCGGCCGCTCCAAGAGCCCGGGGGACAATCCTCGGCCCACGTAATAATCCAGCGCGCCGTTGTTCACAAGAACGTGGGAAATCCCCGTGCCGCGCAGACAATCCTTTGCAGCCCGCGTCCGAGACAAAAGCGGCCAATTCGCGAGGTCTCCGTCCTCGATGACGGGCACGTTGAAGTAAAAGCCCCGCGCCTCGGCGATCATCAGCACACGGCTTTGCGGCGGGATGCTCCGGTTGACATAGGAAACGACCCTTGCATACTCACGGCTGCCGACCGGCACCTGGGCGTTGAGCAGGACCTCTTCCTTGGAGGCTGTCCCGATGAGATGCTCCAGCGCCAGGCTCTTATGGAGCCATTGTCCCAGGTTCGCGAACGCAGGCGCTGAGGCGAGCGCAACGAGCCCGGCGCAGAGCCAGGCGCCTTTTCGATGCGGGAGAAACCGGGCCGCTGTCCTCGCGAGGACGACCGCCGCCGCCGCGCTCAGGGGCGCCAGCGCCGGGATAAGATAGCGCAGATGATTGGCCGGCAAGTACGCCGCCACCGCGGCGGCATAGAGCATCGGAGGGATGATGAGCCAACGCAGAGTCGAGTCGCGCCAAAAAAACAGCGAGAACGGCAGAAGAGCGAGGAGCGGATTGAGGAGATAGGAAGATGCCTCGTCTTCGATCGACAATCGGCCCGGAGCCGCGATCAAGTCCGGGATGTTGAATGGGGCCGTGATCTGCCGGAGCCCCTCCAGGGATGACGCGTGGATGTTCACTCCCCGGCTGCCGCGCAAAAGAGCCAGCCAGGGATCCATCACCTCCGCAGTGAAGAACGGGTAGAGGGACGCGCCGTGAAAGAGCCGGTTCTTGAGCAGCCAGGGCAGCGCGGCCGCAAGGACGAGCAAGCCGTAGCCCGCCAGGGCGCGCGCGCGCGCGGGAAAGCCCTGGAAGCGCGCGCAGGCCGTCCAGAGGATGAGCGGGCTCAGCGCCGCCAAGTACATGAGCGCCGAATACTTGACGCCCGCGGCCATGCCCAGAAGAAGCGCGGACAAGAAAAAGAACGGCTTCTTGTCGGCATCCGAAAGGGCGAGCAGCAAGGCATAATGCGCGAGGAAAAGATCGAAAGATAAGAAGGCGTCCACCCTGGGAGTGACGGCAACCAGGGCAAGGATGGCGCTTCCCCATAAGAGCGGCAGGGCAACGGCCGCGACGGCCGCGTCCAGGAAGCGAAGGCAGAACGCGAAGACCGCCAGGCCCAGGAGCAGGGCGAAGGACGCGCTGAGCAGAGCCGGTCCGGCGAGGCTTCCGAAAGACAGCGGCGGCAGATACAGCATATGCGCGAGCAGGACATAGGCGCTTCTTAGGTTGTCCTCAGGCAGGAAGAACCTTCCTTCCTGGAGGAACTGGGCGGGCACGCGCAGGTGATACATCAGGCTGTCCCAGTCCAGAGGCGGGGCCAAGGCTTGGACGAGCATGAAGAACGCCGCGCACGCGGACAGGACCGCGCTCAGACGCGTCCCCTGGGTCCGCAAGGACGAGAACACGCCTCTTGCCGCGGCCGGGAGGCCGCGCAGTTGGGCGCGGCTGAGCCAAGCGAAGGCAAGCAGGAGCCCTGCAAGGATGGGCGCATTGAGCCCGAAGAACAGGCCGCAGATCAGGATGCAGGCCGCGAGGATGCCCGCGCCGACGGCCGCGGAAAAGACGATCCTTTCGATGGGGCGTTCGAAGAAAAGTCCGAAGCGGGCCAGGACGAACTCCCCGACTCCGGCGAAGAGAGCCATGGAGGCGCATGCCAGGAGCAGGTCGAAGCCGCAATCGAGCACGAGCCACGGCCCGGCGCAGCCCAGCCCTTGGGCATTCACGCGGATATGCGCGGCCGTGCATGCCGCGCAAAGCGCGAGGAGCAGTCCGCCGCGCCTTGCGCCGGTCATCGACGACAGAGAAGAACTGTTCATTGCCTCTTTCGAGAGCCGCCTCGCGCTATGATATCATGCGACAACGGGTTTCGGGGCATAAGGATAGGCCATTCGACCCTTGAACGCATCCGGGGACAGGGCTATCCTATGCGAAAGGTGAAGTCGGCAGGAACAATCTCCATGAAAAGCTTCAAATGCGCGGCAAGTCCGCTGATGCTCATCATTTTCGCGGCAGCGGCGAGCGCCGGAGCCCGCGCGTCGGAGCCCCTTTCCGAAGCGCAGTCCGCCGGCATCGCCGGGATCGTCTCCGATCTCAAGACGGCCGCGGCGGAGAGCAAGGAAAAGATCACCCCTTCTCCCGCGGACGTGAAACATGGCAAGCTCCTGGTCTGCATAGACCCCGGGCACCCCTCTCCCTTCAGCCGCGGCGGCGCCATAGGCAATGGCGCAACCGAAACCCATATCAACTGGGCCGTAGCGCTGAAGCTCAAGAAGATCCTCGAGGACGACGGCATCGACGTGATGATGACGAAGTCCTCGGAAGGGCACGAGATCGACAACCGGGTGCGCGTCCTGATGATAAACGAAGCAGCGGAGAAATTCACCGGAGAAAACGCGAACGGAGCAGCGCTGGCCGTGCACCTGCACTGCAATTCCGGCCCGAAAAAAGGGTTCTCGATATATTATCCCGACCGGAAAGGCAGATACACGGGCGTCACCGGCAACGAGCCCGACATCGGGACGATAGGTCCTGATAAAACGATACAGAAGTCCAGCAAACGGCTCGCGAAAACCCTGCACGCTTCCATGTCCTCCCTGCTCAAAGGCCGGCTCAACGACCTGGGCGTCATGGGCGATTCCAAGACGCTGGTGGGCAGCCGTCAGGGAGCGCTGACATTCTCGATCTTCTCAAAGATCCCCACGGTGACGATAGAGATGGCCGTGCTCTCCGACAAAAGCGACGCGAGATTCATAAAGACAGAGGAAGGCCAGCAGCTCATGGCCGAAGCGATCGCCGCCGCCTTCCGCTAGCCGGAAAAATTCAGTTGGCCTCAAATCTGCCCATGTCTGAATTTTTCCGGAGAGGGTTTCAACACGGCGACAACCGCAGCGAAAATACTGCATTGCCGTTCCCCAAGCGCAGACGGTGCCAGGCACTCAACCAATGGAACCGAATAGAGCGATTTGTCCGCTTTTTTAGGCGGGTAAAGGCTTCCCCCTTCCTAGTTTTTTTGCGTATGCCGCGTTTATTGCACGACCGCGATGCTCAGGTCGCGAACATCCGAGCGCCCTTGGTCGTCCACGACGCGGACGACGACAGCGCCCGGCACGGCGCGCCAGAAGAAAGACTCGCCGCCTTTAGCTTTGCCGACGAACTTCTCGTCGACGAACCAATAGAGCTCGCGCGCATCCGCGTCGCTCACCGCTGAAAAAGGGATCGTTTCCCGGCCGATGGAGGCTGCGCGCAGATTGTACGCGCCCCCCCTCTCTGGAGAGGTGATCTGCGGAGGCAGACCCCGGCCCAGTCGTTCTCCAAGCGGGCAATCCGGATTGTCCGGCGGAGGGATCCTGCGCGGAATCCCGGCCTGCCGGAAGATCTTGAGCAGATCGGACGGCCAGAATTCATAGATCTCCGCTTTTGCCCCCGCGGCAGCATGGCAGGCGCGCTTGCCCGTGACGGGATCTATCCGGACTTCCCTGTGGATGTCGCAAAGCCGTATAGGCGATTTCCCCGGGATGAACCAGCCGGCCACGGCGTGCCGGCAATACGGGCCGGGGATCTGTCCTGACACCGCGCAGACGTCCACCTGCGCGACGTTCTCCAACGAGCCGAACGCAAGAGGCCGCATATCCCTTTCTTGCGCGCGCACGGCATCCACGACGCTGAAAAACAGGGGCGCGGCCGCCTGCACGCCCACGAAAGCAGGGTTCCCCTCCCCGTTGAAATTCCCGATCCAGACGGCCAGGACATAGTGCCCGAATATCCCGATGGTCCATGCATCCCTGAACGCATACGACGTCCCTGTTTTCCAGTACACGGGGAGCGCGTCTCGCGTCCAATCATCGCGGAAGCTCTGCGCCGGACGAGGATTATCCTTGAGGATATCCAAGATCATGAAGCAGGCTTCCGGGCTCAAGAGCCGAATCCCCGGGCTGGACGGCTTGTCCATGCGCAGCCTCAAGGGCCGCAACAAGCCTCCGTTGGCCAGCATCGCATAGAGCCTGGCGAGGTCTCCCAAGGTAACCTCGGCCCCTCCGAGAGCCAGCGTCAACCCATAGAAAGATTCGTCTTTCAACGGCCCTATATCTGCCCGCTTGAGGAATTCATACAGCGTCGGCTCCTTGAGCTGCAGAGCAACGCCTATCGCGGGAATGTTGCGGCTGTGGATGAGCGCATCATGGACCGTGATCGGTCCTTTGAAATCGCGCTCGAAATTCTCCGGGTTGTAGCCGTTGAAATTCGCCGGAGAGTCCTTGAGCATGCTCATCGGATGGATCAGCCCTTGGTCGAATCCCAATCCGTAGATGAACGGCTTGAGGGCCGATCCGGGAGAACGGCGGGCGCGCGTGCCGTCGACCTGCCCTTGGATCTGGGCATTGAAGAAATCCGCCGAGCCCAAAGAAGCCTTGACCTCCATAGTACGCGCATCGACGAGCAGCGCCGCGACGTTCCGCATGCCGACGGCCTTCTTCCTTTCGATATAAAGGCGCGCCTGCCTTTCCAGGAGCCGTTGAAGCCGCTGGTCCAGCGTGGAAGGGATCATCGCGTCGGCCGGATCGCTCTGCATCAAGGATTGAGTGAAGTGCGGAGCGATGAATGGAAGGGCCTCGGGCCGAGAAATGGTCTGGGGCAAACGCACAAGCGAAGAGTGGACGGCATCCTCGGGATGGCGGCTCACCCATCGGTCGAAGAGCCTCTGCCGGGCCCTCAAAAGGACCCGGCTGTCTGCCTGCGCGTTGGCCGCAGAGGTCAGGGTACGGCGACTCGGGCTCTTGGGGATCACGCTCAAGGTCAAGGCTTCCAATAACGTCAACTGCCGGACATCTTTCTTGAAATAGATCAGGCCGGCCGCGCCCACTCCTTCGATGTTTCCGCCGTAAGGCACGAGATTCAAATACGCTTCGAGCAGCTCGTCTTTCGAATAATGCCTTTCCAGCTGGATGGCGCGAAGGATCTGCAGCAGCTTGCCCTTGAGCGTCCGTGAATGGATGCGGTAGCGCAGGCGCGCCACCTGCATGGTGATCGTCGATCCGCCGACCCTGCGCCCATGCAGGACATAGGTGCGCCATGCCGCGCGGAGCAGCGAGACGGGATTAACGCCCGGATGCGCCCGAAAATGCCGGTCTTCCTGCAGCAGCGCGGCTTCGATCAGCGCCGGAGAGATGCGCGAGAGCGGGAGCCGCTGCCGGTATTTATCGTCGGAAGACAGGCTCAGCCGCAAGAGCGCGTGATGCCGGTCATAGACCGCCTGGGAATAGCTCAGGCCGTCGAAAAGTGGCGGCTTGGGGATGAGGAAATACGCGCAGAATAAAACCGAGAGAGCGATCCCGGCCGACCTCCGGACTGGGCCAAGCATGAGCGATATCCTATTGGCCCGTGCCGGAATCGGAAAGGGCTCTCGCCGCAAGCCCTGACTCAATTCCCCGTCACGGTCATAGTCGCGCCGAGCCCTCGAGCCTGTATCGTGCGATCATACATGGATTCCCCGAAGACGGGAGGGATCGAGAACGTTCCCTGATTCGCGGCCTTGATCCGATAGACATACTCTTGCGCGGAGGGACCGACCGAACCGAATATCACGACGCGGTCCTCGCGGAAATCCACATAATCCGGCCGCCAATTCCCGGAGTCGGCAGCCGCCGGGACAGGAGACTCCTGCATCTCCTCCTCCGACTCCCCCTCCCCGTCTTCAGAGTAAGACCGCACGGCCGGCCGAGGCAAGGAAGGCGGCGGCGTCCTCTGGATGACGGGATCGAACCCTCCGGGAAGAAGGTCCACGATCGCGACGTTGTGGCAGCCGCGCTGCTCGGTCGCGCGGATCTTGAGGCGCACCTCTATCTCCTCGCCCATCGGGATCTCGGTGATCACCTTGCCGTTCAAGTTCCGATATTCCCGTTGGATCTCGAGCTTCTGCTTGATCTCCTGGGAAGGAGGCGCGAGATCGAATCCCGCCTGGGTGACCTGATAGAACAAAGGATGGCTGTCGTCGTTGCTGATTCGAACGGCCTTTGCCTGCTGCGCGAATTCCGTTTTGGGGAACAGCCCTCCCGTAGGCACAAGCCTCTTAGCCTTGCCTGCGCCGTCTATCTCATGAATCCCCAGCGTCGCGGGCTTCGGATCCCCCACGGCATCGGCATACGCGCTCAAAGCCAGGATAGTGTACGCCGATGAGATCGTGTTGTAGCTGCCCTGAATCACCGGCTGGACGATGGCCAGGAGCTCATCTCCCTTGAGATCCTCCAGCCGATCGGGGAAATGCTTCGCAAGGATGAAGAGCAGCTGCGCGTCTCTCACCAAGCCGTCATAATAGTTGTCGTAATCCGCGGATTGCGGATCGCCGAGCCTCAAGTCGCGAAGGATGCCGTCCGCCTGCATATCCTGCTTGAGGAGCTTGTAGGTCGCGGCCATGTAGACGCCGGACAAGTCCCTGCGCCACTCTTTCTTGAATTTCCCGTCTAATTGAGCGCGTAGGCCGTTCAAAAATCCCGTGGTCACGGTCCCATTCCTCGTCAGGACATAAACCGCATACGCGCGCACGCGAAGATCCGCCAAGGAATCCGCGGACCGGTTCAGCATGTCCGAGAGATAGCCTAGGCCGCGGGCGAGCAGATCAGGCGGGATCGGATAGCCCATATCCTTGGCTTCCGTCAAGAAATGCAGGGCATAGACCGTCTGGAAATCCGACACATGCGAATTCGCCGCCCAGAACCCAAAGGCCCCCTCCGCATTCTGGCGCGCCCGGAGTATTCGCAGCACCTCTTGCAGGCTGGAATCGGCTTTCCCCGCGGAATACCCGAATTCCGGCCTGCGCCGAAGCACCAGGGCCGGAAAGGCGCGGCTGACCAGCTGTTCCGTACACGCATAGGGGAAGTTCGCAAGATAATGGATCAATCCCCGAGCCATGCCCAAAGGCAGAGGAGAAGCGGAGGCTTCCAATGTCCGATAGCGCGGATACATCTGCCGAGTGACGGGGACCTCCACGCGGTCGGCCCGCATGTGCCCGGCGGCCACCGTGGTCATATACGGCACAGGCGGCCGGACGCTCAAGTCGACCGACTGCCGGGATACGTTTTCGCCCAGGCGGACCGTGAACGCCAGATTGGCCGAGCCCAAGGATTGCTTGGCTCGCAGACGGAAGAGCGCCTCCCCTTCGCGCGCCTCCCCGACCTGGAGCGTGCGGCTCGCGCCGTCCAGGATCTCCAGATGCCCGGAAGCCTTGAGCTCAAGCGCGAGCTCGGGCTGCTTCCCGGAGCCGGCGACGTTGTTGGCCACGCCGACGCTGACCGTGAACTCATCCCCAGGAGCCACGAACGTAGGCGCATTGGGAGTCAAGACGAAAGGGCCGCGGATCACGGCCTTCTTCTCGCCTACGCCGATGGAATCCGGACTCACGGCAACGGCCATTACGCGCACGGTCCCGTTGAAATAATCCGGGATCTGGCAGGAATACTCGCGCGCCTGCTCATTGGCGTCTATGATCCCGGACCAGCAGGCCACCGGCGCCTCGCGTTTTCGCCGGAACGGGTTAAGGTTCTTGCCCAAAGCCGCCGCGCCCTGGTCTCCGCCCGGCGCGGAGAGCGCCTGCACCAGGCTGAACTCCGGCAGGATCAGGTCCAGTATCTGCGCGGTATTGACCTCCAGCGCGCGCTTCTCGAAAAAATACCCCAACGGATCCGGCGTCTTGTAGCCCGCGACCTGCAAGATCCCTTCATCCACGGCGAATATGACGATCTTCCCCGGTTTTTGGGTACGGTACCCGATCACATAGGGCTCTCCCGGTTTGGCCAGGTCCTTGCTCTCCAAGGTGACGACATTGGTGCGGCGCGCGCGGCTCACCGAGAAAGACGCCACGCCGTAGCTCAAAGGACTCATGAATATCTCAGGGGAATCCATGGCTCGCATGAACGAAACGTTCACGTAGCCGTTTCCCTCGATGCTGTTCGGAACCCGGATGCGCTGGATCGAGCTCGTGGTCCTGGACCGGAACCATTTGTGCGCATAGACCTTGTCGCGTTCGATCGTAATGAGCCCCGCGCCCACGTACGGCGCCTTGATCTCCAGCTCGATCTCCTCCCCGGGCGCGTAATCGTCCTTATTCAGCTTGATCTGCAGTTCCGCGTTTTTTTCCAGCGACCGAGTCAGGTTGGCGCGCCCCACGACGCTGAATTTGATGCGGTTGAACTCCGTGCCGTCGGGTCCGCGGATGACGAGCGCGAAATCCCCGGGGCTGCCGGTCGCAAGCGCATAGCGCGTTCCTTGGGCGGACACCTCCAGATTCTGCGTGCGGATGGGAATCTCCTTGAGCACCGACTGATACTTATAGGTCCCGTTCTCCTGCTGGATCAGGGCCGACACGTAGCGCTCTTCGATCAGCTGGACCGTGAGCTCCTGCACGGCGATCTTCTGCAGCGCGGCATTCACGGCGATGAGTTCGATGGTCCGCGAACTCTGCTTATTGATGTAGCGGAGCTCCCCATCGGGTTTGTAGCCGATCAGATAATCCAGGTTGGAAACGAGCGCCGCGCTCTCGGCGCCCACGCTCCGGCCGCCTTCCGACTCGTAGCCTTCCGCTGAAAAGACAAGCCTGTAGGTCGCCTTTTCGAAGCGCTCCAGATTCAATGGGAGTTCCGCCTCCCCGTCGGCGTTCGTCATCCCGTCAGGCAAACGATCGGTGAAGCTGTGCTTGGCATGCTGGGGATCATAGAAGGTGTAATCCCGATAAGACTTGAATCCCGGGTACGCGGGGGACAGCGTGATGGACCCCGCGACCCTCCGATTGGCGGCCGGCGTCCCGAAAAGATTCTTGAGCGTCACCTTGCCGCTGAGCTTCGCCGGAGACACCCAGCCTTCCTCCCTCTCTTCCGACAGATGGGCTGTGATGCGCAATCGGTCAGGAAGGAACTCTTCGATGCGCACGTGCGTGGAACCCAGAAGATTATGCCGGCGTCCGTCCTTGACGATATAGATGCCGACTTGATAGCTCCCGGTAGGAGAGGTTTCCTCCGTGCGATACCGGATCTCCTCGAAAGCCGCTCCGGAAAGACTGATCCGGGTCTTATAGATCTCCAATCCCCGCGCGTCCGTGATGACCGCCTCCAGGGGGACCCCGGCCAAAGACTGCCGCCAATCCCCGGCCTTTACGATGAGCCCGATGCGGAACTCGTCCCCGGGGCGATAGATGCCGCGATCGGAGAAGAGATAGGCGTCCATGCCCGCTCCAGCCTGGGGCGTCACCACGCCGCCGATGTCGAACCTGGAGAGATTGAGCTGACGCTCGCTCCAATCGTAGGGGATGAATGAAAGGTCGGAGCCCCGATGCGCGATGTAGACCACGGGCTGCCGCTCATTCTTGAAATCGGAGAGCGGCGGAAAATGCGCGCGCCCTTCCTCGTCGGTGGACACGCTTAGCACGGGCAAGCCGTTCTTGCCGATGACCTGGACCAGGACGCCTGCCAGGGGTTCCCCGCTGTGTATGGATGCGACGAAGACGTCGCGGCTTCCATCTCGGGAAGACTTCACCAGAAGCCCGAGGTCCGTCACGAGGATCAGCCGCCGGTCATCGATCCCCAGCGGCTGCTTGCGCACCGGATCCCAGCCTTCCACTCTGAAGAAGAACAGCCCGCGCTTGCGGTCCGGATCTCCGGCAACGGTCAGATATTCGCTCAGATCGAACGCCGTATACTGCGTCTTCCCGGGCTCCGCCTGCTCAAGCGTCCGTACAAGGGAAAAACGCTCGGAAACGTTCTCCTCTCCGAAGTTCTCGTTGTTGAACGTCGGGCTCCGGAACTGGCCGCCGGATTGGCTCACCAGGTGATTGATCTGCCCGGGCAGCACGCGCCCAAGCTCGAATCGGACCGCGGGAATCCCCCGGGAGATCACGGAGATCTTTTTGTCGCCGCTCAGGCTGAGGATCGCCCCGTCCTGCATGATGTTGAGCTCTTTTGGGAACTCCGGGACCCGGACGATCGCATCGAACTCCTCGGCAAGGATGTAGCCCCCGAAGGATTCCAGCCCTTTGCGCATCCTTATATAAAGGAAGCGTCCGACCTCGGCCTTGTACTTGAAGCTGTGCAGGGTCGCATATTCCTTATCCGTCGCAATAGGATCGAGCTTCACCCTCTCCGAAAGGCTCAAGACCTCCGGCCCGATGATATGCGTGTCGTACCAATGGTGATTGATCTGGCCTGCCCTTCCCTGAATGGGCGGCAGGTCCCGCGGCAGCAGATAGACTTCGAGATACTTTTGCGCCTCGACTTCCGACATCCCGGCCGTGACCTTAGCGACCAAGACCTGCTCAGGCTCGTAGCGCTCGTTTCTCACCAGCGTCGGCTGCACGGAATCCACATGGAAAAAGCTGTAAAGCCCGGGGATCTTGACCTGCGCCATCGACTTGCCGGCTGTCGGCGGCCCCCCGCGCTCGGCAGAAACCCCCTCAGCGACGACGATATCCATCGTCGTATCCTTTGCCGGCATCTCGATGTTCTCGGAACGGACGTAGGCCTCGTTCTTATACTTGTTATAGGAAAGCGTGTAGGGATAGCTCTTGGCTCCGATCCCTAAGAAGCCTCCGCCTTGTCCGGCCAATTGGAGCTGGATGCGACTCTCCAGCGATGCAGTCTCGATCGGGTGACTGAACGCGATCGTCGCAACGACCTGTTTGAGCTTGGGATTCTTGGGGTCTATGTAGAACTCGGTGCCGGTGATCCCGCCGGTGAACGACGCCGACTTGAATCGGTACTCGTATTTCTCAAGACGCACATGGCTTGGGAAAAGCTTCTTATCGAAACGAACGACATACTCCCGCCCTACCGCCCAATCCTGCATGGGAGAAAAGATCAGCTGTCGATCCGTGTTCCAATTCCATGTCCCGATCAGCCGCGGAGTCATCGTGATCCCTTTCTCAACGGGTTTTCCGATCTGCTCCAAACGCGCGGCGGAGCCTCCGAAGTCGATGCGGATTGCATCCGGCTTCAGGATATCCTCAAGCCGCGTGGCGGCAGGAGCTGTCCCGGTGACCGTCAGATAGTTCGGACGAGGACGGCGCGAGTACCAGTACCCCAGCGATGCGGCCGCCGCAAAAACGATCCCGATAAGGATCGCCTGCCTCCGAAAGCGCACGGGATCCGCCGCGATCCGGGCTTCCACGAGTTCCCGCAATCGCAAGAAACCCGCGCCCCCTTTTTGCAGGGCAGCGCCGAAAACTGACGCGCCCCATTGCGGCGGCGTCCATGTAAAGTCTCCGAAAAATCTTCTCAGCAATTCACGCATTGTCTATCTCCAAAAAAGAAAAGGATGAATGCTTAATTATTTCCGTTTATTGTATGTCGACTATATACAATATTTATGACTATTTTTTTAAAATCAACTGCACGGCATAAAGACTGCGGAGATTAGCGCTTGCCGGTGCTGCCGTAGCCGCCTTCGCCCCGCGTGGTCGCGGGAAGCTCGGAGATTTCGGTGAAGACCGCGTACTCCACTTTATTGAAGACCATCTGCGCCACTTTCTCGCCCTTCTTTATTTCGTAGGAAGCCTTGGGATCCAGGTTGATGAGGATGACTCCGACTTCTCCTCGATAGGGAGCGTCCACCGTGCCGGGGGTGTTGAGGACGGTGATACCATGCTTGAGGGCAAGGCCGGATTTGGGGCGTACCTGCCCCTCATAACCATGCGGAATAGCCAGCTTAAGCCCGGTAGGGATAAGCACGCGCCGGCCGGGCAGGAGGGTGCAGTCGATGGTGGAGTAGAGGTCGAGGCCGGCGTCGCCTTCGTGGGCGTAGCCGGGCATTTTCACGTCTGCGCTCAGTTTTTGCACCGCTATTTCGAGTTTGCTCATGATTTCTCCGATAAGCGCGACAGAAACGCCAGGATCACGCTTTCAAGCGGCCGAGAGCTTTCTTGGCGGCTTCCCGCACGCGCGCAGAAGGGTCCGCGGACGCGGTCTTCAAGGCTTTCTCAACGATAGGACTGCGGAAAGCGATGCGGCCCAGCAAGCGCGCGGAGCGCTCGCGCACGGATTCCGTCTCGGTGGTATCCGAAAGCACCCGCGCCAGCTCCTCGCTGAGCTCCGCGAGCGAGATTCCCGCGCGAGCCAGCATGAAGCGCGGCTCGCGCACGTCCACGTGATCGTCCCACAAAAGGTTCTCCACGGAGCCCACGAACGCGGCCCCGCGGCTCTCCTGCGCATGAACGGAAGGGACTGCCGCGGCCAATAGGCACGCGAGCAGGAACTTTCCAAAAAACCGATCCGCCAAAGAGTTCACCAGTACCCCTCCTTCTGGATGCGCTTGATGAGTTCCGGAGAGGGTTCATGCTTCTGCGCCTCGGTCCGCTTGCTCGCGGCCTCGCGCAGAAGGCGTCCGGCCAACTCCTGCGCCTTGCGCGGCTCTTGGCTGGAAAGATCCAGGCTCTCAAGAGGATCCAGGGCCATGTCATAAAGGCTAAAGCCCCCGGACTTCTCCGAGAGCTTCCAGCGGCCGTCCAAGGAGGCGCGGCTCTTGGCGTTCAAAGGCCTCGGCGCGAAAGCATCGAGCAGGCGCTTCTCCAGCGCGCGGGTCTTCTCCGGATGCTCGGAGGACACATCCAGCTTGGCCTGGGGGTCCTTGTTCAAGTCAAAGAGCGAGGAAATGCCGGCGTGCATATCGCGGACCAGCTTCCAGCCCTCATGATCGCGCAGGCTCCTCAGCGAAGACTGCAGGAGAAAATCCGTTTCCGAGAAGGCATCGAGCGCCAGCGTTTCTCCCCGAAGCAGCGGGACCAGGCTGAGCCCTTCCAACTGGGCGTCGAGCCGGGCATCCCTGCCGACGGCGAGCGCGTCCAAAAGCGTGGGCATGATATCCAGGAGCCGGACCTGCTCTAAGACGCGCCTGGGCTTCGCGCCCGGCACGCGAAAGAGCAAGGGCACGCGCAGGACTTCCTCTTCCAGGGTGCGGCCATGGTCGATGCCGCCATGCTCGAAGAGTTCCTCCCCGTGATCCGCAAAAAGAACGACCACGGTATCCTGCCGCGCTTCCAGAGCCTTCAAGAGCGGGGCCAAGGCCTCATCCATGCTGCCCAGGCTGCGCTCATAGGTTTTGACGATATTCTCGCGCTCAGCCGCGGAAGCGTCCATGACGCCGTTCTCCAGCAGCTGCTTGCGCAGGCCGCGGAAGCGCTCGGCTTCTTTGACTGAAGACCAATGCTCCGGATGAAAGCCGTGCGCGTCGTAGCCGTGAACGAACAGGAAGAAGGGTTCCCCCTTCGCGCGGTCCTTAAGCCATCCCAACGCCTGCGGTACGGAGGTCGAGAACCCTCCGAAGGACACGGAATCCGAATACACCTCGAAGCCCCGGGAAAACCCCGAGGCGCCGGTCAGGCCGGCCCCTCCCGTGAACGCCGCGGTCCGATATCCCTTCGCGCGCAGGACCTCGGCCAAGGTGCGCGCGGAAGGATCGCGATCCTGCAGGCGTGAAAGAACCAACGGCTCCGCCGCAAAATCCGCGTAGCGGTTGGTCAAGCCGTGGCGCGAGGGATGTCTGGCCGTGAACACGGACATGAAGGAAGGCAGGGTCCAGGACGCGGCGCTGATGGCCTGGGTGAAGACCTGCGCCTCTTTTGCGAAACGGTCCAGGTTCGGAGTCTTGGCAGTGCGCGCGCCCGATTCGGCGGTAAAGGCCAGGCGATCGGCGCGCACGTCATCCATGCCGATGAGGACGAGATTGCAGCCCGGGCAAAGCCCCTGCGCGCCGGGCTCATCGGCGAAAGCCGCGCTCGGCAGGAGCGCCGCAAGCAGAGCAGCAAGGAAGATCAGCCGCCGCAGGAAGCGCATACCAGAGGTATGGCGAAGTAGTAGCGCAGTCCGATCGCGCCGTCGATGTCCCCGTCCGCCCCGGGAGCCAGGCGCAGGATGGGCGCGATCTCGGCGAAGGCTTCCAGCGGATGGTCCGGGAAGAAGTAGGAGACCCCGGCCACGAAGCGCACGCCGAAGAACATATCGTGCTCATCCTTGATCTTCGCGCCCATGCCCAGGAACAGGGGCAGGCGGCCCTTGGGCGGCTGAGGCAGCAGGCCTTGCAGATGCACGAGATAATCCGCGTGCGCCGCGAAATCCCCGCGATCCACGCCCATGCCGAAATCCACGGCATGCTCGCGCGAAAGGAAGTATTTGGCCGAGGCCCCGAAGGGCGTGCCCACTATGGCGCCGACTCCAAGGTCTCCGGGCTTCTCCTGAGCGCGCGCGGGCGCCAGCAGGGCCAAGGACAATACAGCGGCAGCCGACAAGAAGCGTAAGGGTCTCATGTTCATAGGATAGATAATCCTCACCGGTCAGGGGAATCCTCAACCTGCCGCGCGAAAAGCCGCGCCTCGGTCTCGATGGAGTCCAGAGTGCCCTTCTCCTGCGCGACGCGCGCCAGTTCCTGATTGAAGACGTTCCAGACGCCCAGCGCCCTGTTCACGTGCACGGAAAGAGGTTCGTCGGGATGAACGAGCAGTCCGACGATGCGCACGATCTGCTCCTGCACCACCTGCGCGGCCGCGAAGGCGCGCGGGCTCGGCGCGGAGTCCGTTTGGCGCTCGGCATAGCGCTCCCGGGCCTCTTCGAGCAGGTTCATGAAGTCCTTGCCCGTCATACGGCTGACCTTGCGTCCCCTCTCCTCGCCGATGGCCTCGGCCAGGACCGAGAGCTCCAAGGCCGACCGGGCCGCGAAAACCAGCTCGTCGGGAGAATCCGGCGTTATCTTGGGAATCGCCTTGTGCTTTTTCTTCGGAGACATCGGATCCTCCTGCGCCGTCGGAAGGGGTTTTTGCGCGGGTTCAAGAAGCTGAGGCAAAGGCATGGGCTGCAGCAGCTGCCGCTGTTCCAGCGGCAGCGCGGGCGTGATCACGGGTATGGGAACCAAGGAAGGCCCAATAGGAACCGGTGCGACGATCTGCCCCTGCGCCGCGGCCGCGCCCAAAAGCGCAGCCGCCGTAACCGTCCATATCCCCCGCCTCATCGATGAAGAGTATACCGCTTCAAATGACACCCGCTCTACTCTCATCTCCTGATAAAAGCGCACCAGGATTCAAACTGAAAACCATTGGAAAGTACGCGCGGGCTTCAGGGCTGCGGCGGGGAGACACGGCGAAGGACGGAGTTGCCGGAACGGTCTACGGATATCTGGGCTTCCAGGCCGGAGCGCTCATAATCGCGGCCTTTGCCTTCGGGGATGAAATAGGATTCGATGCCGTACTCCACGTTCAGGCCGCGCTCGGACTGATACGCGCCAAGGCGGCCGGAAAGGACGCGCTGATTCTCCGGCCGAATGTAGCTTCCCCGGTGCGAAGCGCTGCTCTCGCTCACTTCGGCATTGTTCCAGTGCTTTCCGTCGTAAGATTCCAGGAAGACATAGACGGCCTGGCCTTCCTTGCCTTGCGGCCTGGAATGCCATAGGCCCGGCGTGCGGCCTTGTCCTGTCCAGCTCATGTTCCAGGGCGCGGTGGAAGGCTGAGTCTGGAGCCAGCCGGGACTCGACACATCTTGCAGGTCCTGGACCTTGTAGCCGTTGATCTCATAATGCCCGGTGATCTTGCCTTTTAGCGCTGCATGATCAGCGGACAGTCCCGCAGGAAAATCCCGATAAGGACCCACGACCAGCCAGGAGGTCGCGTCCTGCCGCAGTTCCGCGTACACCGTCTCCCCCACGCGCGGCGGCCAGGGCGTCCAGCCGTCGGCCTTGAGGCGATGCACGGCCAATGACAGGCGCGCATAGTCGCCTCGGAAGAGGGAATGCGGATCGACGGGATTAGTTCTCAGCGTGATGGTGCGTCCGGTCAAGATGACGGCTTGCTTGCGCGCGACCATGCCCGCGACCGCCGCGACCTGCAGGCCTGCGATGAGCCAGAACCACTTGCTGCGGCTCATTTGCGGCCCTCCAGGAGCTTGCGGCGGCCCCTTTCGAGAGAGAATCCCATGAGCAGGAGAAGGAGTCCGCCCACCATAAAGCCTGCTGAGCGCTCCATATACCGCCAGGCGAAGTCGAAATAGCGGGCGATGAGCAATGCCGCGAACGCGATGAGCCCAAGATTCACGCAGTAGGACTGCGTCCTCAAATAGCCGATGTAGAGCAGCAGGATGATGCCGATGAAGTAGACGATATTTCCCGCCAGCGCAGTAGGAACGGCGCCCAAAGGCAGGAACGCGGCGCTGACCCAGGCCCAGACTGCCGCGCCGAGCGCCCATAAAACAAGACCTCTGCCCTGCTCCACGAGCCGCACTAGAGACAGGATCAGCGCTGCCGTGCTGAAAGCCCCGCAGTAAGCGAAGAAGAGCCGCCGACTGTCCGCGACCTTGCTCAAAACGGTGTGCGTATTCCCCCCGTAGCCGTGCTCCCGGAACGTGAAAAAGAACGCCGCGGCCAGCACGCAGATGAGTCCGAGGATGGAGAACATGGGCGCGATCCGGGCAAAAGAAGGCTTCTTCTCCGCAAAACTCCCGGCAGACATGAGCGCAGCACCCCAGAGCATGAACATAGGAAGGAAGAGGACCATCTCATCATGCCTGCGACCCAGCGCGAGATAATGCTCGGCGCCGATCCAGAACGAGAAGCCCAGCAGAGCCAAGACCGTCATGGCACGAGAGCCCAACAGCAGAGCCAGCGGGAGCACGCCCAAGGCCCAGGAGAGCACGCCGTTGGGCCAATGCGCGGAGATGTTGAAGGCCTGGGCCACGAGGAAGATATTGGCGCCGTAGAGGATCGCGCCGAGGAAATGGAAGGACATCGCGACCAGCGGATAGTCCGGCATCTTGCTCTCGATGTAGCGGCCGGTCCCGTAGGCGCCCAGCAGCGCGGCCAGCAGGATGCCCATCTTGGGATAAGGCCCGATGTTCTGCCAGTTGCTCGCGAAAAAGAGGATGACTCCGAATCCAATGAAGAGAGCGCCGAGCGTGACGATCGTCGAGGTCAGTCGGCGCTTCTGCGGCGCCTCCTGGACAGGAACTGCCGCGAGAATGAGTGCGCGCTGCTCCTCGGAGATGACCCCGCCCGCGACCCATGCGAGGGACTCCTGCTCCAGCCGCTGTCGAAATCCTTCCGGTGCCTCAGCCATAATCTTCCGTCCTGCTCGGAGTATAGGCACTCCGCCTCCTTCCTGTCAACAACAATCGACTCCTTGGAACTATTCCCCCCCTCGCTCGTATTCTGGGTATGCTTGCCCGGCAAAACACACTTGGGAGCAACCATACTGGAACACGGGAATTACGTTTTGTTCTGTTGACTGAACAATTTGTGAATCAGCAGAAAAGCGCTGGCTTTAACTGCATATTCCAATGACATTTAAGCGCCGACAGGTTCTACTTCCTCTTCGATCGAACCTCTCTCGAAAGGTGAACATGCTTCAGATTCTTGTGGGACCAAGGCAGGTCGGGAAGACCACGGCGATCTGCCGATTCCCGGTCCGCAAGTATAGTCCCCGGGCGATCCGTGTCAGGACATCAAGCCCAAAGCTCATCGTACGGAACAATGCGCTCATCACGGCGCTCAGAGGAATCCCCTTCGAACAAACCTTCCTGGACCGCGCATTCTACGGACGCCTCGTTGAGAATGCCGTCGGCGCCGCACTCATCAACGCTGAGGAGGATGTCTTCTATTGGTCCGACCGGGATAAGGAAGTCGACCTCATCGTCCAACGAGGAGAAGACCTCCTGGCCATCGAAATCACTGCAGGAGACGGACATCCCACTCCGGGACTGAATATATTCCGGAAACGTTATCCTCATGCGCACACAGTGCGTATCGGCGGAGCAAATGCCGATCTATCCGTGGAACGTTTTTTCGAGTACGGGTTTTAAAAGCGGATACTTCAATACTGGTTACACCTGGGGACCATGCCTCCATCGACCGTTGTGCGCGACTTATGCCTGTCAGACGAGATTGCTTGGACTTGACTGCAGGAAAGCCCGGGGATATAATATAGATGGTTGTCTATATATGGAATTCGATTGCTGCTGCTTCTTTAAGGCCGTCGCCGACGCCAACCGCGTCAAGATCATGCATCTCTTGGCGAAAGGAGAGCTGTCGGTCACGGAAATCTGCAGGCATTTCAAGATGAAGCAGCCTTCGATCTCCCACCATCTCGGCGTCCTCAAAAGCGCGAAGGTCGTGGAATGCCGCAAGGAAGGCAAGGAAGTCTTCTACCGGCTCAACTGCTGCTGCGTCTCTTCCTGCTGCTCCAGTTTCATGCAGCGGTTCCTGGGCAAGGATAAGGAGGATGCGGCGAAGAAGTGACCCTTTTTTTGAGACATCGCATAGACATGTCTCAATATGTCAATGAAAGGAGGCCGTCATGAAAGAGAAAAAGTGCTGCACCGTGGACGTCACCAAGATGGAGAATGGGCTCCGGCTGGAGATCACCGGGGAGAAGGTCGAGAACTGCTTGTCCTCGCTGATGAGCTGCTGCTGCCTCTCCAAGGGAGCCGCCGAGAAGCCCGCGGACAAGAAGCGCTGTTAAGAAGGACCGGTCGGCGCGGAGCGCTCCATGCGCTCCGCGCCGATCCAGTCTCCCCACCGGACGCCTCCGCCGCATCACCCAAGAGTCCAAAGGACCCACTCAGCATGGGGTCGCAAGACCCTGCCGCCCTCCTCGGGCCGGTGGTATCATTAAATCGGATGATACGCCGATCCATTTCTTTGTGTCTGACCCTGGCCGCGGCAATGTCCGTATCTCCAGCTCAAGCAGCTGCGGCCGGATACGCGATCGAAACCTCCGCGACGCCTGCTCCGAGCCTCCTCGCTCTGCCCCTTGATTTGCCGGCCTTCACGCCTCTGGCCCTGCCGACGGCGCTGAAGCAGTCCTCTCTCCCCTCCATCATCCCGTCCGTCCCCGCGAGCGAGCCGCTCCCGCTCGCCGTGGTCCGGCCGGTGAAAACGATCCGAGCCCGCCGCGCCGCCGCCCGCGTTTCCAATGCCGTAAAGCAAGTCGGGACTCAGTCCTCGCAGAAGGAGCCGGAGAAAGCCTCCGCGCAAGCCGCCGCCCTCTTCGACCAAGGCATCCAAGATAAGACGCAGGCCCAACCCGTCGCGGCATCCTCCGAGATCCATCCGGAGCGCACCGCGCCCGCGCGAACAAAACCTTCGGTCCCGACGCGGCTGGCCGAACCCTTGCTGAGCGGAGAAATCCTCGACTACGGCGCGGGACTGGGAAAGGACACGGAGTATCTGAAGGCCAAGGGCCTCCGGGTCTCGGCCTATGATCCGTTCTATTTCCCCAAAAAGCCGGCGCAAAAGAAGCGCTTCGATTGGGTGCTTCTCAATTACGTGCTCAACGTCATCGTTTCTCCGGCCGACAGAGTCCAGGTTTTGAAGGATATCCGCGGACGGCTCACACCTGGAGGCCGCCTGCTCGTTGCCGTACGCGGCGAGAAAAAACTCGCTTCTTCCCGCAAAAAATATTGGCGCCCGGAAGGCGACGGCTGGGTCACCTCGCGCAAGACCTTCCAGAAAGGCTACACGCAGGAAGAATTAAAGGAACGGCTCGCGGAAAGCGGCTTCAAGGTCGTCTCGGTCCTGGACCAGTTCATCATGGTCGCCGAGAAAGCGCCGCTCCATAAGCCCGTCTTCGGCAAGCATACCCAGGAGGCCGTCTACTTCCATCGGTCATGGGAAGCGCAGGCCCCTGCGAGGATAAAAGCGCTCGTGGACCAGGCCAAGCCGCTATTGCCCGCCGATGCGCGCTGGAACCTGATCAAGGTCGACAATCACGGCGGCTATGTGTCGTTCCTTTGGTATCCGGACTTCGACTCAGATCCGCATCCTGCCCTGCGTTATGTCTACCGGGCGGACCTTGCGGCCGGGAAGCTCATCGTCTCGGACCATGGGAAGCGCGCCAACCCGTTCATCCTCCACCGGAAGGACTCCATGGTCTCCCCGGACCATCCCCTCTATCAGGAGTTCAAGCGCTTGACCGAGAAGGAAGAAGCGGCGGGACTGCTCAGCCGCAACGACATCGGCACGCGCAGCGGCTGGGAAAAAGCGCTTGCACGGCAGCGCCAAGACTAAATGACGGTCCCGCTGGGGATCACGCCGCCCTTGGGGATGACGACGATGCCGCCGCGGATGAAGAAGCCCTCTCCGTCGAACTCCGCGGGCTTGCCCTTGGGCGAGATGCGCACGTTGTCTCCGATGCGCGCGTTCTTGTCCACGATGGTCCGCTCGATGCGGGCATTGCGGCCGATGCCGATGCGGGGAAGCCCGGCGGCCGCGGCCTCGGCGGCCTGCTCCTCGGTCTCGTAATAATCCTGCCCCATGAGGATGCTGTCTTCGATGACGGCCCCCTCCTGGATGCGGCTGCGCAGGCCGATGAGCGAGCGGCTGATGGCCGCGTCGATGATGATGCAGCCCTCCGACATCGCGGTCTTCTCGATGCGGCTGGACACGATCTTGGAGGCCGGCAGATAGCGCGCATGGGAGTAGATCGGCGCGTCATTGTCGAAGAAGTTGAACTTGGGCAACGGCTCGCAGAGGTCCAGGTTCGCCTCGTAGAAGGCCTGGATGGTCCCGATATCCTCCCAGTAGCCTTGATAGATATAGGAGAAGACCCGCCGCGTGCCGATGAGCTCGGGGATGATGTGCTTGCCGAAATCCGTGCTGCTGCCGGCCAGGGCCTCGGCCAGGACTCGGCGGTTGAAGACATAGATGCCCATGGAGGCGAGATAAAGGTCGCCGCCTTCCTTGGCATTGAGCTCGCTTCGGATGCCCGAAGAGACCTTCAGCCCCTCAAGCACCGCCGGATCCTTGGGCTTCTCCACGAACCGGACGATGCGGCGGTCGGAGTCGATCTCCATGATGCCGAAAGAGCTCGCGGAAGATGCAGGCACCGGGATCGTGGCGACCGTGACGTCGGCCCGGCTGCGCAAGTGGGCCGCGATGACGGCCTTGAAGTCCATGCTGTAGAGCTGGTCCCCGGAGAGGATGAGCACGAGCTCGTGCCGATGATTATTGAAATGGTCGAGGTTCTGGCGCACGGCGTCGGCCGTTCCCTGATACCACTGCGTGCTCTTGGGCGTCTGCTGGGCGGCCATGAGTTCCACGAAGCCGCTGGAGAACTCATCGAAGCGGTAGCTCTGATGGATGTGCCGGTGAAGAGAGGAACTGTTGAACTGCGTGAGCAGGAAGATGCGCTTGAGGTTCGAGTTGATGCAGTTGCTGATGGGGATGTCGACCAAGCGGTACTTGCCCGCCAGCGGCACGGCCGGCTTGGCGCGGTCCTTGGTCAGCGGGAAAAGGCGCGAGCCTGCTCCGCCGCCCAGGATGACGGCGAGCACGTCCATGGGAGAATATGACGGACAGGCGGCTTTCAGTTCCGAAGGATTCGCCACGGCGTTATTGTAGCAAGATGATGCCGATAACCGGAAAAATCAGTTATCCTCAAGTCTGTCCATGTCTGAATTTTTTCGGAGGGATTTCAACACGGCGACAACCGCACGCGGAAAAATATCGTATTCTTACGATATGGCCGGCTGCCTTGCGCCGATACTGCTGTTATTGAGCTTGGCTCCTGTTCAAGCTCAGCAGACGATCACGGGACACTCCGCCGCGAGCGCAGCGAACATCCCCCCCATCCCCGCGGCGTTCCTGCAAGAACAGACGCTTCGTTCAGGCATCGGCACGCAGACGCCGGCCTTTCCCATGCCGTCGCTTGCACTGCCGGAGTCCGACACTCTGCCGGAACTCCAGAGCACCGCGCAGGACCCCTTGTCTGTTTTGCCCGCGCAGTCCCTGCCGTCCGAACAGCGCATCATTGCCGACCAAGCCCACGCGGCGATCATCGAGCCGCCATCCGCCGACACGGCAAAGGCCTCGCAGGAACATGCTGGAGCCGACACAAGCAGGTTCCTCAAGGAACCTGCCGAGCGAACGAGCCTCTCTTCCTTGGAAAAGAGCCTCGGCCGACGCGACTTTGCGCACGCCGCCTCCGTGTTCGCCTCGTTCTATGACGGCTCCGCCTACGAGAACGGCCGGCCCGCGCTCTTCGCCGCGGACCTCCCCCTTTTCAGCCCGCCCCTCGAAAAAACGTCCGGACTTCTGCCGCATATCGATGCGCTCGGCCAAGCAGACCACATAGAAGCCTCCCCCGGCAGCGTCTTCACTTGGCGCTCGGTCGAGGACTCCCCCGGACACGGCTTCTGGCCCGCGGATGTCCTCCTCCGGCGCGTGCTCGGCAAGTCCGTCTCCTCGGAAGAAAAAGGCTTTACCCTCGCCGACGAGGACATGGAGAATCCGGCCTCGGTCTTCCTCTACGGCGAGAAGCATACGGATCCCGGGCTCATCGAGAAGAATTTCCGCGCCTTGGCCTACGACTTGCGGCCGGGCCGGGGAGCCCTGATCCTGGATGAAGGCTACTTCGGGCCGCGACTTATCGGCGAGCAGGCCCTGCACTACCTTGAGCAGCGCGGCATGCCCAAGGGGCTCATCCCCGCGACCGCATCCGTGGAGGTCCGCGGCTGGGATGATAAGAAAGCCCTCGACCTCTCCCTGCACCCCGCGCTCCAGCATCACATGAATCTTCTGGACCTGCACGAATACCTCTACAGCCCTGAACGCGGCCTCCTCTACTACCGGACGCTGGCGGAAAAGCTCTCCAAGACCTGGGAGAACTGGCGGCTCATGCGCAAGCTGGCGATCTCGGACCGCAACCTCGAGCTCGACAAAAGCCTGCGCACCGCGCTCAAGGACGCCGATACGGACGGCCGCAGCGTGCATGTCATCGCCGGGACCGAGCATCTCCTGCGGCACCCTCTCTGGACGCGGCTGCCCCTCATCGGCCGTCCCAGCCTGCGCGAGGGATTGAAGGACGCCCTGAAGGGCCGCCGCTATCGCGCGAGCAAGCCGTCCTCCGCGGATGCCCCTTCCGCGGCCCTGCTTCGATGGCAAAAGCTGCTCGACAAGACAGAGCTCTCGCTGCGAAACCGCTTCCCTTCCCTAGCCAAGCAATTCTTTCCGCCAATCTTCGTCTCGGGCTGCCTGCTCGCGGTCCATTGCCGATACGACGCGCGCCCTTTGGTCGCGGTCAAGGAACTGATCCGGCTCTCGGCCAAGGGCCGCGTGGCCTGGTTCTGCCCGGAGGTCGGCGGCGGTCTCGCCACGCCTCGCCCTCCCGCGAACATCGTCGGCGGCAACGGCGACGACGTCTTGGACGGCCGCGCCCGCGTCATGACCTCCGGCGGAGCCGACGTGACCGAGCAGTTCGTGAGCGGGGCCCGCAGGGCTCTGGCCGCGGCCCTCGCGGCCGGCTGCAGGGTCGCGTACATGAAGAGCGGCTCCCCGTCCTGCGACTCGGTCTACGGCGTGGCCGCGGCCCTGTTCAAGCGCGCCGGCATCCGCGTCATCTCCCAAGACTCCCCCCGCCTGTCGCACCCCTCGTCTGCGCTCGGGGCCTGAAGGCCGACGCGAGAGAGGTTGCATTTCTCGCGTCGGTGCTCCCCAAGGGGCTTGCGCCCCTATGGCGCCGTCGGGATGCTTTGCATCCCAGGACGGCTGTTACCCCATT